>ERZ795054.161-NODE-161-length-108407-cov-18.285348_pt1 | contig 108407 bp, 74 predicted proteins | sample MGYA00375138_ERZ795054 | MGnify/ENA primary metagenome ERZ795054 (study PRJEB30183, sample SAMN05720215) | anaerobic digester metagenome | isolation source: active sludge of municipal wastewater-treating anaerobic digesters | place: USA | collected 2014-12-23 ... | reverse complement strand
TTGGATGCGAGCAGGGTGGGGTATGACGGATCGGGCGCATCGCCGTAGTCGAGGGAGTCGGGCTGGATGACGAGCATATAGTCTTCCACTTCGCCATTGGGAGCGGCGGCGGTATCGGCCAGGTTGCCCATGGTGGAGTAGCGGAACCTCAGGTAGGTGGTGTCGGTGACGGCCGTGGGCGGGATGTTGATGACCAGGGCGTTGGGCCCGGCAGCCAGGATCAGGTTGTTGAAGACTTTTTCGCCGGCATCTCTCCAGTCTCCGTCGCAGTTAAAGTCCATCCAGGCGTTGAGGGGGCAGTTGCCGATGGAAGCGGTGACGGTGATGTTCAGGGGCTGTCCTGCAATGGCCGGCCCTGCGAAGATCACGCCGTCTTCATCGTCGGGTACGCCGTTATTGTCGTCGCCGTTGGCGCCCGCCGAAGGCTGACCGTTGAACTCCATGTCCTTGAGGGCGCCCAGGAATACGCCCGGCACGTTATTGCCGTGTCTGGCGCCATTGGATGCGAGCAGGGTGGGATATGAAGGATCGGGTGCGTCGCCGAAGTCGATGGAAGCGGGCTGGTTGGTGATCTTGAAGGCGAAGTCGGTATGGAGGTTCCCCTGCCAGATGTAGGGAGTCCAGTTGCCCTGCTGCCCGCCGGTGACGGTCCGGTAGACGGCCGGACAGAGTGCCGGCAGGTGGTTGCGTGTGGCTTCCGACCATTTCCACATGGTGGGGTTGTTCGGGTTGTAAGAGACTGAGGTGATGGCCAGCCAGTAGCGGTTGCCCTGCTGTTGCTGGAAGGGTTCGCTAAGGTCGTAGGCATAGGAGTAAATCAGTTCTCCCTGGCTGTTGATCATGCCGGTGGCCAGCTGGTTTGCCTGAGCCAGGGGCACGTCGGCGCTCCAGATCTCGGGCCCTGCGGGGATACAGTTGGCGGAGTCGTTGGCAAAGATGGCCAGGTGGAAGTAGTGGATGCCTGAACCCTGGTTTTCATAGGTGCCGTACCAGTGGATGTCGGTGACGATGCCTCCGTTGCAGAGCCAGTCGTCGGCCCCGACGATGTGCTGCAGCTGCCCTCCTGACATGCCGTCGTGGCAGTGCAGTGCGGCAAAGGAAGGATGCGGCGGCTGTATCCACTTATAGCCGGGGTTGTTCCTGAGGGAGTCGCTGTAGTCTTCGACTTCACCCTCCGCTGCGGGCCCGTTGAAGGACAGTCCTCCGTTGGATGTCACCCTGTAGCGGAAGTAAGAGACATCGCTCACGGCGCCGGCCGGTACGATGAAGTTCAGGATGTTGTTACCGGCGATCAGCGGCCGGGATGCGAAGATCTGTTCTCCGGCATCACTCCAGTCGCCGTCGGCATTGAAGTCGGCCCATGCGTCGAGCATGCAGGCTGCCGAGGCATTGACGGTGATGGCGGTGGGACTTCCGATGTTCATTCCCCAGAGCAGGGTCACGCCGTCCTCGTCGGGCAGGTTGCTGTTGTCGTCTCCTGTGGCTCCGTTGTTGGGCTGACCGTCGGTTTCACCGTCAATGAGGTTGCCCAGTTTGAGTCCGCTGATCACATGCCTGGCCCCGTTGGAAGCGAGCAGGGTGGGATAGGAAGGATCGGGCGCATCGCCAAAGTCGAGCGGCTGGATGATCTCCACAAGGTAGTCTTCCACTTCCCCGTTGGAAGCGTAGCCGGTAAACGAAAGGTTGGGTTGCGTACTGATGCGGAAGCGGGCGAATGTTGTATCGGTCGCGGCATTGGCAGGAACGCCAAAGGTGATGTTATTGGGTCCCGGACTGGTGGCAAGGTTGGTGATGATCTGTTCCCCTGCATCGCTCCAGTCGCCGTCGGCATTGAAATCGATCCATCCCTGCAACAAGGCGTTCGCAATGGAGGCCGTGACGGTGATACCCGCATTCTGTCCGGGAATCAGGTCGGTGGTAAAGACCACGCCATCTTCATCATCGGTATTGTTAAGGTCATCTCCGCTGGCAGTCGCATTTTGCAGTCCATTGGCTTCCAAGTCCTTAAGTAAACCCATATACGGATGCAGGGTGATGGTGTCATGTCTTGCCCCGTTGCTCACCAGGGTCGTGGGATAAGCAGGATCCGGTGCATCTCCGTAATCCAGCATGGGGATCTGGTTGGTCAGTTCGAAGGCCATATTACCGAAAATGCTTCCCTGCCAGCTTAGCGGGTTCCATGGCGAGGGGATATTATTCTGGATGGTGCGTGTAACAGCCGCGCACAACACGGGCGCTTCCGTCCGGTACGATTCCTGCCAGCGCCAGCGGGGCGGAGCGGAAGGATTGAGGGCATAGGCGGTAATGCTGATCCAGTAATGGGTTCCCGTTTCCTGCTGGAAGGGCTCCGTCAGGTAATACAAATAGTCATAGATCATGCATCCTTCATTATTCATGATTCCCGAGGCGGTTTCCACTGAAGCGGAAAAGGGGATGGTCCAGGTGATGAAGGGGCTGGTGGCGGGGAGGCATCCCCCTGCAGGAGACATATAGAAACGCACCTTGAAATGGTCGATGCCGGAACCCCTGATTTCATTGCCCTGACCGTCAATTTCATAATTGCCTTTCCAGTGGATGTCTGTAATTACGCCGCCCATGCAGATCCAGTCGTCGGCAACGACATACTCCTCATACACCTGGGATGACTGGTAATCGTGGGCGTGAAGGCCGGATTGGAAAGGATCGGGGGGTTGTATCCACTTGTATCCGCCGGGTGCGGGACTGATTTCAATCATATGGTCTTCCACTTCCCCGTCGGGTGCAGGGCCTCCGAAGGAGATGCCTGCCTGGGAGCTCAGCCTGAAGCGTGCGGCTGTGGCTCCGGTCATAGCATTTCCGGGTACTAAAAACCCAAGTTTGTTCACACCGGCATGCAGGGGCAGGTTGGTGAAGACCTGTTCATCGGGATCGCCGAAATCACCGTCATGGTTATAATCTACCCAGGTGTTCAGGTAACCGCCGGCGGCAGATGCCTTGACGAAGAAGAATCCCGGATTGCCTCTTGAGAGATTATGAGGGACGTTTACTCCGTCTTCATCATCTGTGAGGTTGTTGTCATCGCCCAGGCAGTTGGCGCCTGGCATACCGTCAATGTCGTAATCGATGGAATCTCCGAGCCAGAGGTTGGATGGCATCATATGGTATGGCCCGCCTGAAGCGTAAAGGGTGGTATAGGTATCCGGGGCATCCCCGAAATCGGCGGCAAGGCGGTTGACGACATAGTCGTAACGGTAAGCAAAATTGCTCATGTCCACAATTTTTATCCTGACAAACCAGCGGCCGGTATCGGGAGGAAGCACATCGATGGGAGGCGGGTTCGGTCCCGGAGCGATGGTTCCCGGTCCCTGGGCCACGCTGCCTTCGAAGGGGCAGACCACGATAAGGTCACCGATCCTGCCTTTTTCGTTGCCATAGGGCGGATCATCGCCCTGATTGTCTGCATAACCTGTAAGGATACCCGTAGCCGGGTCAAGGAAACCGGTTTCCTGTTCACCTGTCCAGGGATCCATGAAATCCACTTCCATCAAGCCCTCTGCAGATGGGATATTGTACACAGAATTAAAGGTAACCTCATGTGCTCCGGTGACTTCGTTGTTGTCATTCAACCAGGCGATATCCGTCAGCACATCCTGGCAGCGTTCGAGTTCGTTTCTCATGAATTGCCAGTCGGCGTTGGAGAAGGTATTGTCCCAGCCGCCCTGGGCGTTTTGCTGCCAGTAATTGATGAAGCGGACACTGTAACCGTTTCCGTTGTTGGCAAGCCAGCTTTTCAGGGCATTCGCCAGGTTGATGGTATAAGTGCCCGTGTCTGGGTATTGGTTGGTATAAGCCATGGTGGCGAGGTTCTGGATCATCTGTTCATCGTTCAGTCCTCCCATGATCCCCGGATCTCCGTGTTGGGAGAAGTATTTCAGGCAGGCGGTGGCGGCCGTCGGGGCACAGTGGAAGTTGCCTCCGTGCTCGAAATTCGGATTCTGTTGTTCTTCATTCGGAATCCCTTTATTGAAGTCATCGGTCTTGGGTTCGATCCCGACAATAATGTAAGCGATATCAGCCCAAACGGGATCAACATCGACAGAGATGCTGCCCGTTACGGTGGTGTACCAGTCGTTGATGTTGCATGTGACAGAGGACGGAGGGCTCGGGTCATAGTTGACGGGTTCTGTCCTGATATACTCGAGTATTTCATCGTTGTTCAGGAGAATTTCCGCTTTGAAATACAGCGGTGTCACTACCTGGAAGGGCAGGATGGCGGGCAGGTAGGCCGACCATCCGTCACCGGGATCCTGCACCTGGTCTGCCTGATTCCAGGTGGACAGCTGGTGACCGTCCTGGTCTGTCCCTATATAGCTCCAGTTGCTCAGGTCCGTTGAGTAATAGAAGATCACCTGACCGATCATATAGTCGGGATCTTTCACAAAGAGGCACACATGGATGTCCTCGCCTGTGCCGCCGATCCAGTTGTGCCAGGGCTCGGCCACAACCCAGTCGCCTGCTTTGATGAACATGTCGCTCGGCAGTTCCGGCGGTGCCGGTTGTGAGATGATACTGAAGGCCATTTCCGAGTAGGTGTTTGTCCATGGCTGGAGTGGCGTCCAGGGACCGGGAACTCCGTCGGTTATGGTCATCTGTGCCGTCGGACAGAGTGCCGGTACATGGCTTCTGGCCGCTTCACACCAGCGCCATACGGCCGGCATGACGGGATTGACCGATAAGGCCGAGAGCGCAAGCCAGTACCTCAGACCTGCCTGCTGGAGAAAGGGATCGGAAAGGGTGCAGGTGTATTCATAGATTAGCAGTCCGTCACTGGTGGTCATCGTGGTGTTGGTTTCATTCAGGCCTGACAGCGGGACAGTGATGTCAACCAATGCCGGTAAGCCCGGTATACAGGCGCCGGCCTGATCAGCGTAGATTCTCAGGTTGAAGGCCTGTATGCCTGCACCCTGGTTTTCGTATGCCCCGTACCATTTGATCGTCGTGACCTCACCTCCGGAACAAAGCCAGTCGTCGGCAAGGTAAATCTTCACATGGCTCTGTGCAACGATGGCATCGTGGGCATGAAGACCCGGCAGTGTGGTAGCACAGGCCTGGCTCCACTTCAGGCTGGTATCCTGGTGAATGGGCAGTTTGTAGTCCTCCACTTCTCCGTCCTGTGCCTGCCCCGTATATGAAAGCAAAGGCTGGCTGCTGAAGCGGAAACGGGTGTACATGCCATTGGTGTCGGCATTGGCGGGGATTAAAAAACTGAGGAAGTTGGCACCCGGTACCAGAGGCGTTGCATTGAAGATCTGTTCGTTGGCGTCATCCCAGTCACCGTCATTGTTGAAATCGGTCCAGGCATTGAGAAATCCTGCAGTTGAAGCAGCCACACGGATATTCATCGGGGAAGCCGCAGAACCGCCCCAATGGATCACCACACCATCTTCGTCGTCCAGATTGTTCAGGTCATCTCCGTTGGCGCCTGTGGATGGGTAACCGTCGCTTTCCACGTCGATCTGGGGACCGAGTTTCATATTGGGAACCAGCAAGTGTCTGGCGCCGTCAGATGCGGCCAGGGTCGGATAGGACGGATCGGGCGCATCGCCGTAGTCGTACTCAGTGGTTGGACATATAATCAGATTACAGTTGGTGCCAGGCCCCATGGGAGTACCACCCTGCGTCTGGCAGGCCGTTGGATCCAGGTCGGAACAGTTACCGTCCGGGAAACAGCAGGCTTGTGTGGTGGGTGGTCCCTTGATCAGGAATGCGAGATCGACGGGCTGACCCATCATGGGATGGGTGGGGGGGTATACCAGGGGAGTCCAGATATTGCCTCCCTGCTGTTTCCAGACCGCCTTGTCGTTCCAGTGATCCAGCGAGGATTTCCAGCCGAAACTGAAAAGATCGTCGGAAGTGTTCACCGTCAGGCACAGCCAGTAAATGCTGCCGGCAGTCTGCATGAAAGCCTGTGCCTGGCTGATGGGGAATACATAGGCCCAGACCATCATATTTCCGGGAAATATCAGAAATTGTGTCAGGGGATTATAATAGTATTCTCCCTGCGTCATCGTGGCACCAGGTGCGGGATAGGTCCCCGGATTAAAGGTATGCTGCCAGAGCAGGTTTCCGGGGTGACTCGGACTGCCGCCGATGGCCGGTACATCGCTGTATATCTCCAGGGTGAAAATGGCCGCCTGACCATAGACATCGTACAGCCATCCGCCCCAGATGGTAATCTCGGTTACAGGTCCGGTGGCCGTCGCCTGCCAGTCGTCGGCAACCTGTAATGGAATGCGGGAATGGATGTCTATCCCCGTTGGTGTAATATCCGGGGTCTGGGCAAAATGCATGTAAAGCTGCTGGGATAATGCCAGGCTGCTCATCGTCATGCAGGCAAGCATGATAAAGAAGAACTTTTTCATATATGGAATCATTGGTTTAAAGAACGAATCAAAAGCAGCAAGAAGTTAAAATAAACCAGGGGAGGCCTGGTTCGCCAGTTGAATCGTCAGGGGCAGAAAAAGAGGGGAAAGATACGAAAAAAATGAATGAAAGTCAATATCGGATTTATTGACTATTTAAAAACGACTGAAAATGCTGGGACATGTCAGTTGAACGTAAAATAAATATAGGGTCATGATATATCGTGACCCTATATTTATTTTTTCGATATCGTGTTCCTGCAAAGATTTAAAGCCCTAAATTATACTGAATCTTAGTGAAAATGCGAAGCAATTTTCGCTTAGATTCAGTTATACCGATGACTCTGTGAACACTTTTTTCGCATTCCTGTGTTCTTTCGGTATAATTCAGATGAAGATACGCTATCTTACTTCACTGTTTCCCTCGCTTCGTCCCAGCTTTGCTGACAACTGCAGACAAGGTTACGGTCTCCGTAAGCATCATCGATGCGGGTCACGGCCGGCCAGTATTTGTCTTCCCTCGTAAAGGCAGTCGGGAAAACGGCTTCCTCCCTGGTGTATGGGTAGTTCCACTCGTTGGAAGCGGCCATGGCACAGGTATGGGGGGCATTTTTCAGGAGGTTTGCGGTCTTGTCGGCTTTACCGGATTCAATATCACTGATTTCCTTCCGGATAGCCATCATGGCTTCCACGAAGCGGTCCAGTTCCGACAGGGGTTCACTCTCGGTGGGTTCCACCATCAGCGTGCCATGAACGGGGAAGGCAACGGTGGGAGCATGGAAACCATAGTCCATCAGCCTTTTTGCTATATCAATCACCTGTATTCCGGCACTGTGGCTGAACTGGTTGCAGTCGAGGATCATCTCATGGGCAACCCGGCCCTTGCTTCCGGTATAAAGGATGGGGTAATAGGGTTCCAGACAGGATTTCAGGTAGTTGGCATTGAGGATAGACCAGGCAGTGGCCATTTTCAGACCCTCGCCTCCAGCCATTTTAATGTAGGCCCAGGAGATCGGCAGGATGAAGGCACTCCCGTAATGGGCTGCGGCAACGGCATGGATGGCCCGGGTATCTTTGTTGTGGAGGCCCGGATGACCCGGAAGAAAAGGTTCCAGGTGGGAAGCCACACAGATGGGACCCATGCCCGGACCGCCTCCCCCGTGCGGAATGGCAAAGGTCTTGTGAAGGTTCAGGTGGCAGACATCGGCACCAATGGTGGCAGGATTGGTGTAGCCCACCTGCGCATTCATATTGGCTCCGTCCATATATACCTGTCCGCCATGCTGATGGATCACTTCGCAGAGTTCGAGGATTTCTTCTTCGAATACACCATGTGTGGATGGGTAGGTCACCATGATGGCCGCCAGCCGGTCACCAAGCATGGCAGCTTTTTCCCTCAGATCGGCCATGTCGATGTTTCCTTTGGGATCGCATTTGATCACCACCACTTCCATCCCGGCCATGACCGCGCTGGCAGGATTGGTCCCGTGGGCAGAACAGGGGATCAGACAGACATTTCTCTTCTCATCCCCGCGGCTGATGTGATAAGCGCGGATCACCATCAGCCCGGTGTATTCTCCTGCCGCACCCGAATTGGGCTGGAAAGAGATGCCGCTGAAACCGGTGATCTCTTTCAGATCTGAACCCAGCTCCCCGATCAGTTCAAGATAACCCTCAGCCTGGTCAACAGGTACGTAAGGGTGGATATTCGCAAAACCCGGCCAGCTCAGGTGAAATAATTCCGCTGCAGCGTTCAGTTTCATGGTGCAGGATCCCAGGGGTATCATCGAACGGTTCAGGGCCAGATCCTTGATCTCCAGTTTCTTGATATACCTCATCAATTCAGTTTCCGAATGATAGGCATTAAACACGGGATGCGTCAGGAAGGCGGATTTCCTGTGAAGCTGTTCTGGAAATGTGCTGATCTTGCCGCATTCTGCCGGATCGCAGACAAATGCAGTGAAGGCCTTACCACCGGCAGCAGCGAAGATTTCAAGGATGGCATTGACATCCGTCAGGGAGGTGGTTTCATCGAGGCTGATCCCGATACGGCTTTCATCGATATAGCGGAAATTCATCTTTTTCTCCAGGGCCAGGCTGCGGATTTTTTCTGTGCTTACGCCTTGCGGCAGACTGAACCTCAGGGTGTCGAAGAAATACCTGTTTTCCTGTGTGAATCCGTATTGAAGGGCTTCTGCCGACAGTACGCCGGTGAGGATGTTGATATGCCGGGCGATCTGCCGGATTCCTTTCTGGCCGTGCCATGCGGCATACATACCCGACATGATGGCCAGCAGGGCCTGGGCTGTACAGATGTTGGAGGTGGCTCTTTCCCGTTTGATATGTTGTTCGCGTGTTTGCAGCGCCATCCGGTATGCCCTGTTTCCCTGCGCATCGACGGAAATACCGATGATACGGCCGGGTATGTTTCTCTTGTATTCCTCCGTAGTGGCGAAGAAGGCGGCAGAAGGCCCGCCGAAACCCATGGGGATGCCGAAGCGCTGGCTTGAACCAAAAACCACGGCTGCACCCCATTCGCCCGGAGGACTCAGCAGGGCGAGGCTCATCAGGTCACTTGCCACTGCCAGGGGGATGCCCAGGCCGTTCAGACTGGATGCTAAGGCTGAATAATCGAAAATCTCTCCATACTGGTCGGGGTATTGTACCAAGGCTCCGAAGAAGCCTGAATCAAACGCCGTCTGATCACACCTGCCGATGTGCAGGTCTAACCCCAGGGGAGCCGAACGTGTTTTCAGCACATCGATCGTCTGAGGGAAGAGATTCCGGGATACAAAGAATTTGTTGGCGCCGGCCTTCACTTTATCGCGGGAACGGGAATTATACAGCATGACCATGGCTTCTGCAGCTGCTGTGGCTTCGTCGAGCAGGGAGGCATTGGCAATGGGCAGGGCTGTCAGGTCGCTCACCATGGTCTGGTAATTCAGCAGGGCCTCCAGCCTTCCCTGTGAAATCTCTGCCTGGTAGGGGGTGTAGGAAGTGTACCAGCCCGGATTCTCCAGGATGTTGCGCTGGATGACGGCGGGCATGATGGTGTTGTAATAACCCAGTCCGATATATGTCCTGAATATCTTGTTCTTTGCTTCGAGTTCCTTCAGCCGGCCGAGCATTTCAAATTCGTTCAGTCCTTTTGGCAGGTTGAGCGGTTTTTTTAGCCTGATTTTCAGTGGGATGGTTTCGTCGATCAGGGCTTGCAGGCTGTGGTTGCCGGTTTTTGCAAGCATGCTGTCCGCCTCCTCGGGGCGGGGACCATTGTGGCGGTAAATGAAGTTGTCGGTGATCATGTGAGAGATATTAGCGTTTGTAACATGAATGAATCTGCAAAAGTAAAGAGTTTTCTTTCCGCATTTTCATTCAGATTCCGTATATCTTTGATGTCAATAATATACATGATGTCATTGAAAGTACAGGGAAAGTCCCGTTCGCTCGGTTTTTTCTTCTTGTTTATCAGGAGTTTCATTCTTTTCACATTGATCCTGGTATTATCTGCCGGGGTTACCCGGGCACAGGTGTTTGATACGGTACATCTGATGAACGGACAGCTGATCCACGGGAAGCTGCTGTCGGATATGGGGGAACATTTTCGTTTCGATTGGATGCGTGAAGGAAAATTTACCAGCGTGGCCCTTGAGAAGCATGAAGTGTTCAAGATCGTGAGGGGGGACGGCGTGGTTGAAGTGGTTTACCGGCAGGACAGCCTGGCGGGGAATGCTTTCACGGAACAACAGATGTGGGATTATATCCTGGGAGAGCGTATGGCAAGGGCAGAATACCGGGCCTGGCTGCCCGGGGTCGCGGGCATTGTCACGGGAGCGGCAGGCGCTTATGCGGGTTTCTGGGGCATTGCCCTGGCTCCCGTTTACCTGGGGGCCCTCAGTTTCGGTACGCCGGGCCTGAAAGATGGGCAGATTCCCGGCCATGTGAAGGAAGAACTGCATTTTAAGGCAGGATACGGGATGGCGGCAAGACGCATGAAAATTCAGCGGGCCGCCGTGGCTACCCTCGGCGGACTGGTTAGCATGTGGCTGGTGAAGGTGGCTGCAGGCGGACTAAAATAGCCGCCCCTGCGAATGCCTGCCCCTACTTCCGTTTTTCAAAACCCGAGAAATCTTTTTTATCGATCTTTTCGTTGAGTTCGGTAACGAGATCTTTGTACTGGAATCTCGTCCCGCAATAATACAGCGCTGTAAACGGATCCTTGTCGAGGATGTACTCCATCATCGTCTCGGGCGAAGGTACGCTTGTCATCTGTATGTATTCCTCATAGGTATAGGTAAGGAAAGCCGCATCAGGACTGATCCCCCTTCTGTCGAGCAGGAAGCCGTCGTGCAGGGGCACGGGGTAGGCCAGTTCTCCCTGGTAATATACATCTTTAACGTCCGGGTAGGAAACGACGCGCTGTTTGTCGGGGGAAAGGATCACAGGAACATGTTTGCTGTAATCGGCCTTTGTTTTGTAAATATAAACCGGCGGTCCGGCCTTTCCTGTTTTAGATGGAAGATTGGATGTTCCCTGTTCTGCATGTTTGCGGCAGCATGACGAAAACAGCAACAGTACTGCAACTGCGGGGGTCAATGCGAGAATTTTTCTCATAAGGTATAGCTTTACAATTGTTTACATTTCTGCAAAGATTGTAAAAAATAGTTAAGCGGCTAACATTTTTCCGCCATCGGGTGTAGAAGGTAGTACTTTTGGAATGAAAAATGAAACAATAACACAGGATTTTTTAATTATTCACATCTAATAACAATTACCATGAAAAAAATCACAATGATGCTTGCAGGTCTTCTTTTTGCAACTGCAGGTGTATTCGCACAGCCCGCCACGGCACCCAATCCGCAGGGCGACAACCCCAATGCTCCGGACATCAAGTTCGCCAAGCTTGTCCATGACTATGGAACTGTACCCAAGGAAGGTGACGGCAACTGTGAGTTTGAATTCCAGAATGTCGGGAAAGAACCCCTGGTGCTTTCGGATGTAAAATCAAGCTGTGGCTGTACTGTTCCCCAGTGGACCCGCGAACCGATCCTTCCGGGTAAGAAAGGTGCCATTAAAGTGAAGTATGATACCAAAAGGATGGGGCCCATCAACAAAACGGTTACCGTTCTGTCCAACGCAAAAACACCTTCCGTGGTGCTGAGGATACAGGGAACCGTGGTCGACAATCCTGCAGGAACTGCACCGGAGAAACCGGCTTCTCCGACCACACCCGTCAATAAATAATTTGGCAGGTATTTAAGTTTTTCGGATATTTGTGGCTGTCCGGGAGCATTCCCGGGCAGCTTTTTTTTTCCAATCAATACAAAACTGCCATGCCTGCAATCTCACAGAAGGGAGTCAAAATGCCTCCCTCACCCATCAGAAAACTGGTGCCTTATGCCGATGAGGCCAAAAAAAGAGGGATCAGGGTGTATCACCTCAATATCGGTCAGCCTGATATTCCGACCCCGGAAAACGCGCTGCAAGCCATCCGGAATTATCCCGACAAGGTGATCGAATACAGCCACTCTGCCGGAATATTCTCCTACAGGAAAAAACTCACGGAATACTATGCACGGCACAATATCCGGATCACTCCGGACCAGATCATCGTATGTGCCGGCGGCTCGGAGGCCATCCTTTTCGGGATGCAGACCTGCCTCGATCCGGGCGACCAGATCATCATCCCGGAACCCTATTATGCTAATTATAATGGATTCTCCATCTCTGCAGGCGTGGAAGTTGTTCCCATCCCTTCTTCTATTGAAGACGGTTTTGCCCTGCCTCCCATTGCCGAGTTCGAGAAGGTGATCACCCCGCGCACCAGGGGCATCATGGTTTGCAATCCCAATAATCCTACCGGTTATCTGTATTCAAAGGAGGAGATCCTTGTTTTAAAAGACCTTGCCCTGAAATACGATCTTTATCTCTTTGCCGACGAGGTTTACCGGGAGTTTTGCTACGACGGCAAAAAGCACTTTTCCGTCATGGAGCTCGAAGGACTGGATGAGCATGTGGTGTTGTTTGATTCGGTTTCCAAACGATACAGTGCCTGCGGTGTCCGGATCGGCTGCCTGATCTCCCGGAACAAAGCCGTGATCAGCACTGCCCTCAAGTTCGCCCAGGCCCGCCTCAGTCCGCCGACCCTCGGACAGGTTGCCGCAGAGGCAGCTATTGATACGCCCGGGAGCTATTTCGAGGAGGTGTACAATGAATATATTGCCAGGCGCGATGTGGTGGTTTCGGCCATCAATAAAATACCAGGCGCTTTTTGTCCCAATCCCAGCGGTGCATTCTATGTCGTTGCCCGCCTGCCGGTCGACGACAGCGATAAATTCTGCCAGTGGCTGCTTGAGGACTTTGAGTATGAGAAACAAACCGTCATGATGGCACCGGCGTCCGGATTCTATTCAGGGGCCGGAAAAGGGAAAGATGAGGTCAGGATCAGCTATGTACTGAATGTGGAAGATCTCAGGAATGCCATGAAGTGCCTGGAGGAAGCGCTGAAGGTGTACCCGGGGAAGAGGCTGTAATCTGTATTAATATAAATGAACTAACCCAAACTTCTAAACCTATAATCTGCTAAACCGATATCCAGCCGGGAACTGTTTCCGGTATGAAACGATGCTTCTCCCCGCCCGGCCCTTATTACCACAGAGTTACACGGAGTTATGCACGGAGTGGCCAAAAATTATTACTTTTCATGCATATTGAGTTTAGAAGTGAAGTAAGTAAAGAAATGAATTCCAACCTTTTAACTTCACTTCAATTTTTTGCCTTCATTTTTCTCACTTCTTTCAAATACTCAACGTCTAAACCAATAAACACCTATACTGTAAACTTGAATTAATTGAACCACATAGGACACATAGGGTAAATCATCTATGTGATCTATGTGCCTATGTGTTGAAAATAAAGAGAATTGTCACGGTCAGCATGACGGCTAAACTTCTAAACCAATAAACCCCTAAACCGGCTTCCATCCGGGAACTGTTTCCGGTACGACATCAACCGCTACTTCGCCGTCTTTGCCTTCCTGAAATAAAGATCTGCATTCGTTTTGTCGCCCATCATGCCGTAGGTATTGCCCAGGTTCGACAGCAGGCGGGGATTCAGGGAATCCTTCTCCAGGGCTTTCCGGAAAAAAATCAGGGATTTCGGAAAATCTCCTTTCAGCCCGTAACAGATGCCCAGGTTTTCCAGGGTGGAGTTGTTGGATGAATCCATGCTGTAAGCTTTCAGCAATAATGCAAGGGAACGGTCGATGTCGTTGAACACCCTGCCGTAAATCTCGCCCTGCTTGCTGTATGCATCGGCAAAGTCTGGCTGTACGAGGATAATGGAGTCCATCAGCCGGACGGCTTCTTCTGCCTGTCCGTGCTTGGAAAGCAGGTCGGCCAGCTGTACGAAATGGTCTGTATTCTCCGGTTGTAGTTTTGTCAATACACGGAATGCCAAAATTCCCGCATCGTATTGCCCGGCCTGGCCACCAACAATCCCCGTGTAACGGAGCTTAGAGAGCGCTTCCTTCTGCTGGTTGCTGATATTCAGACATTGGATGTAATACTCCGTCGCCTTTGCATAATCCTTCCGTTCAAGGAAAACATTGCCCAGCAGCACCCATGCTGATGAATTGCCAGGGTAAATGGAAATGGCATGCCTAAGGTACGACTCGCTTTGAGAAAGGTAACGTTCCTTCGTCAGACTGTCGGTGGCCGTCACGGCCCGGTTCAGGTACATCCCTCCTGCAGATACATTGCATTTGGCGCTGTTCACAGAGGTCTTCACGTCGGTGGTGAAAAGGGTGAAGTCATCCTTCCAGACCAAGTTACGGCTGAAAGTCTTCACTGAGTACGCAAGGCATAGGAAAATTACCAGCAGCATGGCCGGCGACCAGGTCCTGGCCTTTTCGCTGCCCCTGAATTTTACGGTGATAAGCCATGCTGCCAGCAGGGTGAATCCCAGCAAGGGTACGAACATGAATCGTTCGTTCATAAAGGTGCCGATGTTGAAAACCAGGTTGGAGGAAATGGAAAAGCTGAGCAGGTAAAACAAAATGGCATAGGAGGGAAGGGTTCTTTTCCTGAATCCGGCAATGGCGTAAATAAACATGCCAAGGTAAGCCAGTGTGCTCAGGATCACCAGGGGATTGTCCCAGCCTGTGAGTTGGATATGCCAGGGGTAATAATCATGGGTGAGGGGGTGGGGGAAGATCAGCAACTTCAGGTAAATCCCCCAGGTCAGGATGTTGGTGGCCATCTTTTCCGAAAAAGTGGAATTGACATAAGGGTCGTTCAGTATTTCACTGATCTTTTCCATACTGGTCAGATATCCGAGCGCATGAAAACGGAGGAGCAGGTAGGCAATGCTTCCTGCAACTAAGGGGAGTGTTACGGCCAGGTAGTCCTTCAGTTTGCTTTTCCTGAAGTAATAAAGAGTCACGGGGATAATGGCAATGAAGGTGATGGCATTCTCCTTGGCAAGCAGGGCAAGGAAAAAGGCAAGCGCGATACCAGCCAGGTAAAGGATTTTTCGTTTATTGAGCCATATCAGCGCCAGGTGAAGCGTGGCGAGCGATCCCAGCAGGCTGAGGATCTCGTCCCTGCCCTTGATATTGGCGATCACCTCCGTATGGATGGGGTGGCAAATGAACAGGAGTGTGGCCACAAACGGAAGCGAACGGTACCAGGTCGCATGATGGTACTTGACAAGTATCTTCTTCAGTATCAGGAACAACAGTCCTGCACAGGCAGCGTAGAGCAGCAGGTTCAACAAGTGGCCTGTGAAGGGGTTCAGTCCGAAAAGTTCGTACTCCGCGGCAAACATGATCTGTGACAAGGGACGGTAACGGCCTCCCGCCACCAGTTTCTTCTGTACCCCGAAAAAACCTACGAAGGCATCATTGGACATGATTTCCGGGATGCCCGAGATGCCCTGTTTCGTGAAAGTGTTTTCCGTGATCATCAGGGCATCGTCGAGGGTGTAGCTCAGCGTAAGGGTGTTGGCATAAAGCAAAAGGGAAAACCCGATCAGGAGCCAGAGCTGTTTTCGGGAGTGATCTGCAGGGGCTGGCTGCACTGGCTGTGCTTCTTCCTTTTTGGGTGCCGGCCGGTATCTGGGATTCTTTTTCACGGGATATCAGGATTATTCAAAATCGGGATAAAGCAGGTATTTCTTTCTTAGTTTCTTGTATTTCAGAAGATCATCTGACCAGCTCCGGCGAATGTCCTCTTCCTGCAGCCCTTCTTTGATCTGTTTACGCAGACCGGAACCTCCTGCCAGGGTATCGAAATAATCGTTGAAAAACGCTTTCTTATCCGGGAAATCGCGGTAAAGCTCGGTAAGCCAGTAAAGAAAAAGTCTCCCGCTGTCCTTGACGAAGTTCTCGCTGAATTCCTTCAGGTCGAAACCATGGCAGAGCTGATCCAGGTAGGGCGGGTTCATGCTGAAGCCGGGCATGGCGACCGGCGTGAAAGTGACCGAACCGTCCTTCAGTCCCGGGAACCCGATTACCTGGAAGGGTTTGGAGGTGCCCCGTCCGACGGAAATGGCCGTACCTTCGAACAAACCCAGGCTGGGATAGAGGTAAACAGCTGCCATGTTGGGCAGATTGGGGGACGGCGCGACGGGAATCTGGTAAAGATAATCGTGCCGGTAGTTATGGACGGGGATTACCTTCAGCGAACAATTCCTGCCTTTTTTCAGCCAGCCCTCACCCTGTATCATCAGGGCGTATTCTCCCAGCGTCAGGCCATGGACGATGGGAACGGGATTGAGCCCGACAAAGGAAGCGTATCCGGGATCGAGCACAGGACCGTCGATGAAATAGCCGTTGGGGTTCGGCCTGTCGAGGATCAGCAGCGGAATCCCCGCATCCGCACAGGCTTCCATCAGGTACTGCATGGAGCTTGCGTAAGTGTAAAAACGCACGCCCACATCCTGAAGGTCAAAGATTACCAGATCAATGCCTTTGAGATGGGCAGGGGATGGTTTCAGTTTATTGCCGTAGAGCGAAATGATCTGGATGCCGGTCTTCGGATCTTTTTCGTCTGCGATGGCTTCCCCAGCTTCCCCGCTTCCCCTGAATCCGTGTTCGGGTGAGAAGATCAGTCGGATGTCTGTTCCCAGGGCACGGAGTGTGTCTGCAAGGTGCTGCCTGCCCACTAAGGTGGTGTGATTGGCCATCAGGGCCACCTTCCTGCCCCGGATCAGCGGCAGGTACTGGTCGAAGCGCGATGCGCCCACCTTCACCTCACTGTCTGTCACCAGGGCTCTGGAAAGGACTTTTACACCCTGTGCACCGGCAGGCAGCGACGGGATAAGGGCCAGGAAGGCAAACAGCAGGCAAATCGCGGGTCGTGGAAACATTACTGGAGGTCTGGTTTGAATTTTTACCTTTGCAATATTATAAAAAATCAGCCATTGCGCATCGAAAGCTACCTGCTGTCCCGGCTGGTCAGCAGGAAAAATACCGGATTTTCAAGACCCGTGGTTCATATTGCGGTCGTCAGTGTGGCATTGGGACTGGCCTGCATGATACTGTCGCTCGCCATCCTTACCGGCTTCCGGCATCAGATCCGCGACAAGGTGAGCGGCATGGTGGCCCATATCCAGCTGAACCGTTATGATAACAATCTTTCCTGGGAACAGCAGCCGGTGTCGCTTGATTATCAGTTAATTGATAAGATAAAAAAGGTAAAGGGAGTAACCCATGCCTACCCCTATATCACCAAGCCGGGAATCATCAGAACCGCCGGCGATATTGAAGGCGTGGTGCTGAAAGGGATTGACACAGACTATGACTGGTCTTTTCTGGAGACAAGAATCATCAGTGGGAAAAGTCTGAGAACACGGGACAGCATCACTTTGATGTCCGCACTGGTTTCGCAGCAGACGGCTTCCAGGCTCGGACTAAAGGTGGGTGATCCGCTCCGGATGTATTTCATCAGGGAGGGTGAAACGACGCCGGCTGCCAGACGTCTTAGCGTCAGCGGGATTTACGAAACCGGCCTTGAGGAGTTCGACAGGATGTTCGTGTTCTGTGAGATCGGCCTGATACGCCGGCTCAACGGCTGGGAAGCGGATCAGACAGGAGGGATTGAGGTGAAGATCAGTGATTTCAGTAAGCTCGACGGGATAGCGCAAGCCATCTACCGTGAGATGCCGTATGATCTTAATGTACAGACAGTTACGGCAATGTATCCGCAGTTGTTCGACTGGCTCAGGCTGATGGATATGAATGTACTGATCATCCTTGTTCTGATGACGCTGGTTTCGGCCATGACCATGATCAGTACCTTGCTGATCCTGGTGCTGGAACGGACTACCATGATCGGTGTGCTGAAATCGCTCGGCGCGACCGACAGCAGTGTAAGAAAACTCTTCCTGATGCTGGGTGCCCATGTGCTGCTTCGCGGCTTGCTGGCGGGCAACCTGCTGGGTCTCGGACTGGCCTGGCTGCAGTGGAAGTTCGAATGGCTCCGCCTCGATCAGGCCTCCTATTACATGACAGTGGTACCCGTGAAAATACAGCTGTTACCGCTACTGTTGCTGAATGTGGGCGCCATGCTGATCTGTATCCTGCTGATGTGGCTGCCTTCCCGCAGCGTGGCAGGAATTTCCCCGGTAAAGACGCTCAGGTACAGTTGATTGCCTGCTCAGTCCCGGTGCAGCCCGCATTCACGGTTTTCAGGATTCTCCCACCACCACCTTCCCGAACGGATGTCATCCCCGGGTTTCACGGCCCTGGTGCAGGGCTGGCATCCGATGCTGGGATACTGCTGGTCGTGAAGCGGATGGTAAGGAATATGCCTGCTGTGGATGTATTCCCACACCATTTCTTCCGTCCAGTTGGCCAGGGGATTGATCTTGATCAATTTTTTATTGATATTTATCAATCCCGGGATGACATCCCAATCTGCCACTTTCAGTCCGGAACGCGTAACCGACTGGGCTTTCCGCAATCCGGTGATCCATGCGTCACATTCTTCCAAAGCCCGTTGCAGGGGTTCCACCTTGCGGATGTGGCAGCAGCTTTTGCGGTTTTCGATGCTTTCATAAAACAGGTTGATCCCTTTTTCCCTGACCATGGCCTCAACAGCCCCTCTGTCAGGGAAGAAGATCTCCATGCGGATGCCGTAACGGCTGTCAGTAGCGGCGATCAGGTCGTAGGTTTCCGGAAACAGCCTGCCGGTGTCGAGCGTGAAGATCCTGGCTGCAGGGTCGATGGCAGCTATCATCTCGGTGAGCACCTGGTCTTCGGCTCCCAGACTGCTTGCAAATGCAATCCTGCCTTTGAAAAGGGAAAGAAAGTGCCTCAGGATTTCCTGAGGTCCCGCGTTCTTGAATTCCTCATTCCAGGCAGATACTTGTTCATCGGTAATGCTCATGGTGATTTTTGTGCAAAGGTCGGGATTCTTCTTATTCAACCCGGAGGCACGACTTTTCTTGCCTGAAGGATGCGATAGTCAGGAGAATGATATTGTTGCAGCGAAGACCTTTTAACAGACAGAAGGAGAACCACATAGACACAAAGGTCATATAGGTTTGAATTCTATGTGAACTATGTGCCTTTGTGGTGATAAATGCTTCGACTCCGCTTACGCCCGTTCACAAGATTATTGCTACCTTGCGGCCCGAAAAGCGGCAGTATGAAACGGATCCATTTTATCGCCATCGGTGGAAGCGCCATGCATAACCTGGCGCTTGCCCTTCATGCAAAAGGCTACATTGTCACGGGTTCCGACGATGAGATCTTCGAGCCTGCCCGCAGCCGCCTGGCGGCGGCCGGACTGCTGCCCGAATCCGAGGGATGGTATCCCTCCCGCCTGGATGCGATGCCGGATGCCGTGATTTTGGGCATGCACGCCAAAGCCGACAACCCTGAACTCCTCCGGGCCGGGGAGCTTCGTATACCGGTGTTCTCTTACCCTGAATATCTTTATGAGCAGTCAAAGGATAAAACACGCATCGTTATCGGTGGCAGTCACGGAAAAACCACCATCACCGCCATGATCCTTCATGCCCTGCGCCATGCCGGCATTGAAACCGGCTTTATGGTCGGCGCCAGGCTGCCCGGCTTCGATATCATGGTGGGCCTGAGCGACACGGCCCCTTATATGGTCTTCGAAGGTGATGAGTATCTGACCAGTCCCATCGATCCCAGGCCGAAATTCCATCTCTACCGGCCGCACCTGGCCCTCATCAGCGGAATTGCCTGGGACCATATCAATGTTTTTCCCGAGTTCTCAGGCTATGTGGATCAGTTCAGGCAGTTTATCCGCCTGACAGAGGCCGGGGGAACGGTTTTTTATGCTGCCGGCGATGAAGTGCTCGCTGCGTTGTGCAGCGAGTCCTTCCCTCATGTAAATCTGAAATCATACAGCTACCCCTCATACAGGGTCGAGGGAGAGCAGACCCTGGTCATCCATGAGGGAGAAGCATTCCCGTTGCAGGTCTTTGGCAGGCATAACCTGTTGAATGCCGCCGGAGCCGCTGCCATCTGTGACATGTTGTCTGTCGGGCGACGTGATTTCTGGCAGGCCATGACCACATTCAGGGGTGCGGCCAACCGGCTTGAGTGCCTTGCGAAAAGTGACACCACTGCGGTTTACAAAGACTTCGCCCATGCCCCGTCCAAAGTGAAAGCAACCGTTCAGGCTGTCAGGGAGCAGTATCCCGGCCGCAAACTGGTGGCTTGTCTCGAACTTCATACCTACAGCAGCCTGAGCCGGCAGTTTTTGTCACAGTACAAGGGAAGCCTTGAGCATGCCGATACCGCGATGGTTTATTACAATCCTCACGCCCTGCAGATAAAACGACTCCCTCCTGTCGATCCTGACGATATCGACGCCGGTTTCGCCAAGCCACAACTCCTGGTATTCAACGATTCGGACGGGCTGAAGCAAAGCCTGCTTTCCCTCGATTACCGCAATAGCGTCCTGCTGCTGATGAGTTCCGGAAATTTCGATGGCATGAATCTTGATTCAATCGCTGCCTCCGTCACTGGCAATAACATTTAACAAGATCCTGAAATCTTTACATCATGATCAAAAAGACGCATGTTTCCATACACCTTCTCTACCTCCTGGCGGCGATACTGCCGGTAACAGGGATTTACGCACAGAAGCCCCCGGTGCTTACATTAACCACATTCCTGTACGACTTCGGAACGATAGCCGAAGTGAAAGGGCCTGTGGTTCACGATTTTCCCCTTACAAACACCGGAGGTGACACCCTGGTGATCCACAAGGTGAAGACCTCCGCCATCAACGTCAGCGGAGAAATGATCCCACCGAGCCTGGCCCCGGGAGAAACCGGTGTCATCAGGGTAAGCCTCGATCCGAAGGATGAAAGCGGCAGGATAGAAAAAAAGATCAGCCTCAGGAGCAACGACCCGGCACACCCGGTCAGGCAACTGTCCGTATTTGCCGATGTGCTCCCGAGGGAAAAATCCCTCATCGATTTTTACCCGATCCGGGTCGGGAACCTGATGCTCCGCCAGCGTCACCTGATCTTCGACCAGTTTAAAAATACAGAAGTGCGATCAGATACCTTCAGGGTCTTCAATGCATGGTACAGGGATATGCACCTGGCGGTCAAGGATCCTCCGGCCTATACTTCATGGGTTGTGCAGCCCGAAACGCTTGCCCCTGGTGCGGAAGGACTGGTTATTCTGACCTATGATGCCGGGAAAAGCGGGAAGTGGGGACTGGACATGGATATTTTTCACCTCGAAACCAATGATTCGCTGGATGCCGTGAAACCGGTCACGATAGGGTTGAATGTGGTGGAGGATTTTTCCGTGAACCCTTTCCCGGGCGGCAAAAAGCCGTCCATCGCGTTTGAGTCGCTGACGCATGACTTCGGCACAGTGCGGGTGGGGACCACGGTCGACTTTACCTACGTTTTTACCAACAAAGGCAAATCCGACCTGCTGATACGAAAAGTGAAAGCCAGTTGCGGCTGTACCGTCTCTGACCTTGATAAAGAGCTTTTAAAACCGGGTGAAAGCGGTCACCTGAAAATCAGCTTCAACTCTGCAGGCATGTCGGGGAAGCAGAGTAAATCCATCACCGTCATCTCCAACGATCCGGAAAAACCGGTATCCAACCTGAGCTTTTCAGCCAGTGTAATCAATGAATAAAGATAATTGTGTGTAATATGAGAAGATTTGTTTTGTTTTTTATCCTTGCCGGCTGGTCTCTGTTGGTTGCAGGGCAGGCCAGGCCTGTTTCACAGGAATCCGGTGACACAGCATTCCCTTTTAAAAAAGGAAATCTGCTGTTCAACAAAGAGAATATGAAAATGAATTATGTCAAGCATACCGAGGTCAGGCGCGATACCCTGCTGGTGAAGAATGCCTGGGACAGGGATGTTTATCTCACGCCCAAGGCGGGTCCGGCACATATCAGCCTTGATATTGCGCCGGATACGATCGCGCCGGGAGACACTGCCACCGTGGTGCTTGCTTACGATGCGGGTAAAAAGCGCGATTTTGGTTATGTGTACGAGAATTTCACCCTGAAAACCAATGATACCGAACAAGCCGACAAGTTCTTCTTCCTGATGGTTTACCTTGAAGAGGATTTCTCTGGTCTGAGCGAGGCTGAGCGCAAGAATGCGCCTGTCATCCGGTTTAAAAAGGAGATTCATGATTTCGGCAAGATCAAACAGGGCGAGAAGATCAAATATTACTACGAGTTTACCAATGAGGGGAAAAGTGATCTGATCATCCGCCGGGTGAAAGCCAGTTGCGGATGCACAGCCACCGAACCTGACAAAACCATCATTAAGCCCGGTGAAACAGGAAAGATCAATGTGAATTTTGACTCAGCCGGCCTAACGGGAGAGCAGAACAAGACCGTTTTTGTGTATTGCAACGATCCCAGATACAGTACTGTAGCCCTGCATCTTAAGGGTGAGGTTATTCAGTGAGCCTTTCGATCCGGCCCGATTGTTCGCCGCGCAGTTGTTCCAGGATGTGAAGGATATCTGCTTCCAGACTCTTTTTCCGGCTTCGCTCAAACATCAGCAATTCTTCCAGTTCCTGGATGCGCTGTTCTGCCGGCGTACCTTTCCAGCTCGAAATAAACTGTTCCAGCCGTTTCCGGTTTTCTTCCTTCAGTCGTGTGATGTCTTCCTCCAGCCTCTTGATCTCGGTTATTTGTGACTGGGCCTGGTTCCTGCTGTTGACCAGGTCGTTCTGCATGTCGTTCATGCTCTTGCGGTACTCCAGCAACAACCTTTCATGATCGGCAGTATGGGCTCTCAACGACTGCAGTTGTGCATTTCTTCTCAGCAGCAGCACGGCAGTCAGCAGGCAGAGCAGCAGTAAAAAACCGCTGCCTCCAAGGATAAAGTACATCCTGTTTACGGCACGGCTGATCTTTTTTTCCTGAAGTGCGGTCACTTTTTCATTCATCATCAGGGCGGCCGAAAGGCTGTCGGTAAGTGCCGACATTGCGTCAGCCCTGGCAAGCGAGAGGGAGTCTTCCAGCCGGATGATCTGCCTGGCCTGTTGCATCAGGCTCAGCAGCGTATCGGCCTTCAGTTCTCCCTGAACGGCGATGGCGGAATCCAGTTTTCTGGTGAACAGTCCGCGTATGTGATTGATTGAATCAGGAGCGATTCCTGCGTCAAGGGGTCGCGGCGACAATATGCACAGCAATGCCACCGTGAGCATCCTGATAAACCTTGTGTTTCCGAATTCTGGCATGGTGCTTGAATCATAAACGTTCCTCCGGTCCCCGGGCCGGGAACTGCCGCCCGCAATCCTTCCTGATCAGGAAATACCTGATTTTTCATGGTGAAGGAGTGACTGTTTCCCGTCTCCACCGGCTATAAAAGTAGTGATTTTTAACCATGACATCCGTACCAGCTTTAAAAAGAATGTAATTTTGTCAGCGTTTAGCCGTTCAGTCACGATGCTGACACAACCGACACGAAAATGAAACGACTTCTGATACTATTGATTTTACCGCTGCTCGGGCTCCATCTCCTGGCTGCTCCTAAAAAAGGCCACGAGATTAAGTTACGGATCAGCGATCTGAAGGACACTTCCCTCTATCTTGCCAACTATTACGGCGAAAAGACCTACCTCATCGACACTGCAAAGGTGGATGCGCAGGGCAGGTGCGTGTTTGAAGGTGACAAACCCCTGGAGGGAGGAATATACATCCTTGCCCTCGGCAAAACCAAACTCTTTGAGTTTCTGGTGGACGGCCCCCAGTTTTTCAGCATGGAAACCAATGGTCCGGACTATGTCGGAAACATGAGGATCAAGGGATCCCCCCAAAACCAGCTTTTCTTCGATTACCTGAGGTTTAACGCATTTAAATACATGGAAGCGGAACCTTTGCAGAAACTTCAGCAGAAACTGCAACACAACAAAGATTCCCTTAAAATTGTAAAAGACAAACTCAGCCAGATCAACAAAGAACTGGAAGAATACAAACTCGGCTTTATCAAAGATCATCCGGAAACCTTTATGGCGGCATTTTTCCAGGCACTGAAAGAGCCTGTCCTGCCCGAAGCACCGCTGAAAGCTGACGGAAAACGCGATTCCGCCTACCTCTACTACTACTTTCGCCAGCATTATTGGGATAATATCAATCTTCTCGACGACAGATTGTTACGTACCCCCTTCTTTCATCAGAAAATTGTCACCTATTTCGACAAGCTGATCGTGCAAATGCCTGATTCCATCATTGCAGCGGCTGATTCCATGATCGCCAGGGTGCGCGACAATAAGGAAATGTTCAAGTATTTTGTCTGGTACCTCACCAATACATACGAGATCAGCAATGTGATGGGCTTTGATGCCATTTTTGTCCATATGGTCGAAACCTATTATATGACCAACCAGGCCTACTGGATCAATCCCACCGTCCTGGAAAACCTGAGCAAAAAAGCCATGAAACTGAAGCGGATCCTGATCGGGAAAACGGCACCCAATATGATCATGCTCGATACAAATATGCGCCCGGTGTCGATGTATGCAATCGATGCAAAATACACCATCCTGTATTTCTGGGATCCGGATTGCGGACACTGCAAAACCGAAAGTCCCAAACTGAAGAAATTCTACGACGACTTTAAACAGAAGTTCAATCTCGAAGTTTTCGGCGTCTGTTCTGATACCAGCATGGCTGAAATGAAACAGTATATCCTGAAAAATAATCTGAACTGGATTAACGTGAACGGTCCCAGGTGCCTGACACCCAACTATCATGATGAGTATGATGTGTCAAGCACTCCGGTATTATTTCTGCTGGATGATAAAAAGACCATCCTTGCCAAAAGGCTGACCACAGACCAGCTTGAAAAGTTTATCGAAAGACTGGAGACTGCCAAAAATTGAAACCTATTCCGCTCAAAGTAGTTTAATAAATACACTTAAACTGCTTACTTGAGGAAGATTATTTTATACAGTCTTCTGTTTTTGTATTTTACGTCGCTGACGACGATGCAGGCTTTTTGCCAGTCGAAACCCAAAGAGGTTTCTGCCCTGGAAAAGAAAGCTGAAAATTATTTCAGGGAGGGTAAATATGTTTTAGCGAAAGATGTTTACTCCACCCTGTTGAGTAATTATCCCAAGGATCCTTTTTACAGTTACCGTTTTGGCGTTTGCCTGATGTTCGGCGACAGGCGCGATCCTGAAAAGCCTGTCCAGTACCTGGAGCTGGCCTCAAGAAGCCCGGATATGGAACCCGAAGTCTTCTACTATCTTGGGAAAGCATATCATTTCAATTACCGTTTTGTGGATGCCATCCGCATGTACGAGAAATATCTGAGTCTTGCCGGAAAAAGCAAAGCGGCCGGATTTGGTGTTGAGAGAGATATCGGGATGTGCCGCAACGGATTATACCTGCTTTCCAGGGTGAAAGACATTGTGGTGATCGATAAAAAGGAAGTCAGAAGGACTGATTTTCAGCGTTCTTACGTACTGAGCGGGTTTACCGGGGAATATCTGAAGAAACCGGAAGTGTTTCTGACCAAACAGGACAGGAGGAAAAAGGAGGCCGGGCTTGTCTTTTTCCCGGCCGGCCAGGAGTTTGTTTTGTTCTCTGGTTACGGAGAAGACAACAGGGATCAGCGTGATCTGTACCTTTCCTATCTTCTGCCCAACCAAACATGGAGCAAGGCCGCAAAGCTGCCGGGCGGGGTCAACAGTTTATACGACGAAGATTATCCCTACCTGCTTCCCGACGGAAAGACCCTGTATTTCAGTTCCAGGGGGCACAACAGCATGGGCGGCTATGATATCTTCCGTTCTGTCCTTGATACGGTCACCGGAACGTGGGGAGAGCCTGAAAACATGGATTTCGCCGTGAATACGCCCTATGACGACCTGCTGTTTGTTGCCGATCCTGACGGGAAATATGCTTTTTTTGCTTCGGACAGAAGCACCGTGGGGGATAAAATCATGGTTTACCTGGTCAGGGCTGATCAGCGTCCGGAAAGGTCCTTGGATGAGGAAATCAGGGAATCGGTAGCGGCAACGGCCCCGGGTCAGGAAATCGGCAGGCAGCAGCAGGAAATACTGGCTCAGATGGCGAAGCTTGAAGTGAACGCGGCCGAAAACCAGGCAGCAGATATTCCGTCCTCCGTGAGGATAGATGCCTCGGCCATGGCAAGCGTCGCCGATCATGAACGTTTTGAGTCTGTGGTGAAGGAAAAAATCAGGGAAAGAGCGATTACCAAGGCCTGGGTCGATACTTCCTATGCGCTGCTCGGAAAGTTCGAGGAAAGGATAAAGGATCTGAAAGACCTTACAGGAGCAGTGCAGAAGGTTTCCAATGAGGCTTCCGTGCTGGCTGAGAAGAAAATGGCCGGCACGCTTTACCGTGAGCTTTCAGGCGAAATTAAAAAGAAGGAAAACCGGCTGGCAGCGATCAGGAAGATGGCGGGTGATCTGCAGCAGATGGCCGGAAGCAATCCTTCCGATACGGTGAGGAAACGATTTGAAAGCATCACATCAGCCATCCTTCCTTCGGATACTGCGTCGGATTACCGCATGATTATCAGTGATATGGCCACAGGGGGCCAACCATTGACAAAGGCGGGCCGGACAGGGGACAGCTTCCTGGAGGGATGGAAAGCCCCGATGACCTCTGCAGAAAGGGATGTGCTGCAGGCAGTCCTTCAGCAAACCAGGCCGCCCCTTGCCGTGGTGACCGGGAAAGCGGAAGGAGAAGGGAAAATCGCGGAGACAAAAGTTGCCGATAGCGAAAAGATGCAGCAGGCACAAACAGAAAAAAGCAGAGAGACAGCGCAAGGCTCGCTTAGCCGGCCTGACGCAGTTCAGGACAGAAACCGCAAGGCCGAAGAAGTGAACCGGATCACGGATGAATTGCGTGTTCTGAGAGACTCCATGAATGCCTTGCAGGAGATTACGGAAAGGCAGCGCCTGCTGTTGCTGGATCTTGCGCTTGAAAGCAGCAACGAGGCCGGTTCCATGCTGGATGAAGTGAATAAAATGAAGGCCGTGGCCGAAAGCGTCATCACCGATGGCAGTACACGGGATTTACGGCAGGCAGCGTCGGACCTTTCGCGGGAAGCAGGGCAGCAAGCGGAAAAAGCCGTGCTGGCATATGCGCTTGCAGCCAGGATTGGTGAAAGAGAGGAGGTCGTCAAAAAAGCAGTCAGCGAACTGGAGAAACGTGCGCTCGAGATCACCGCCCTGCTCGATTCGGGGCAGACCGGAAGGGCTTCAGCACTGCTGGAATCCGTGAGAACACCCCTGAGGGAATACCAGAAGATCAGTTTTGCCAACGACGATGTCATCCCTGCTATTCACAGGCATACAAGGGAGCTGAAAGTGGAAGTGCTCGCAAACCTCAAAACTGTCCGCAATACCCTGATCGAGGTGAAAACCCTGAATACTGCCTCAGAAAATCTGAAAAGCCAGGCATCGAAAACAGCCGATAAGAAGGAAGCGCGGAAACTCCTTTCACGGGCGGACGAAATGGATAAAACAGCCCGTCAGAAACAACAGCAAGCCCAGGATCTCTTCAATCAGAACATGATCTGGGATAACCGGACCAGGGCGCTGGAATCCGCCATGCCCGGCGCCAGGTCGATCATGAACAACATTACGCTGCGCGCTGCGGAAAATTATATTCCCCCCCGTAAAAAGATCAGGGATACCACCCTGCTGGTGCCCGTCATCCTGGATATTCTCTCAGCCAGCCTGCCGGCTGCGGATAATGAATATCAGTCCCTTGTGGTCACCCGGGGGAAGGAAGCCGCTGATCCGGCCATGACCAGGGATGAACTCATCAGCAGGACATCCTCTGTTGCCGCCATGGATGCGGAGATGATCGCGGAACAGACCCGGAGAGTTAAAGAAAAGCCTGATTTACTGGTGTTTGAAGATACTGAAACGGCGAAAGTAAAGGAAGGACAGGAGAAGGAATCAACAGAAAGGTCAAAACTTCTAGGTAACCGTGAGAGGCCGGAGCAGGAAGGACAGCTGTCTCAGACGCTTGTGAACAACAAGCGGGAGAAGGCTGGGGAGGAATCCGCTGAAATCGTGAAAGCTGATCAGGAACAGGCGATGGTCCAACCGAAAGTGGATGCCGCCAGACGATGGGAGGAGGACAGACCTTCATTTAGGATGCTGCAATCGCAGGTGGATACGCTCTATGACAGGCTGAAACAGAATCCTTCGCTGCGTGTTTCCCCTGCCCTGATGAATTTGCTTCAGAACCTGACAGATATGGCGGACAGCCTCGAACAGAGCCATGCTGCTTACGAAAGCCCTGGCTCTCAAGGCCTGCAGGGCCAGGATACGGAACCCCCGGCCATGGTGATCGCGCTCGAAGGCCTGGAGGTCAGGGCTACTGCAAACCGCCTGAAATATCTTATTAACAGACTTACTGTCAATGATCTCGCAAGTTCGGGTGGCAGTTTGCGCCAGCGGAATTTGAAGGCTGCTCTGGCTGCTTCCGACAGTTTGTACGCGGCTGCAGATCAGTTAAGAAAGCAAGCTGCCAGGCAGGCCTCCCCGCGCAACAGCCTTACTTTGATGCAAAGAGCCGAACTGTATGAAGACCTGGCGGGTCTCGAACAACAAAATCTTGCTGACAGCCTCAGGCTTTCGGCGGGCATTTCAGAATCAGGGATTAAACCGCCTGCTAAAGACCTTAGCATGGTTCAAACAACGAAAGCCGATGTTGTACAATCAGCCAAACAACCTGACAGACAGGCAAGCGCTCAGCCTGAGGCTGGCCGGACTTCTCAGCAGCAGGCACCCAGCTCAGGGACACTTGTCACGGGGAATACCGTATCCAAACCTTCAGTCACGGGTGATGCTCAGGTAGTCGCACAGCAGGCTGCACGACCCGAAGCCGCAAAGGGAACTTCAGGCGAAAACGGGTCAGGTCTTCTCCAAAAACCTATAAACCAGTTGAATACTTCGGAAAAGGCGGTCGTCACCGGAATGATCAGGAGGGCTGTCCGGGAAGCTGAACTTCCCTTGCTTCCCGGCCTGGTTTATTCTGTTCAGGTGGGTGTGTTCGGCTCACCCCGGACCACTTCGCAGTTGTTCGGTATCACACCCTTGTTCGGGGATCGTACTGCCGGTGGATTGTACCGTTACTTCTCGGGTCTTTTCGGGAAACGGGATGATGCCGTACAATACAAGAATGAAATGGTACGAAGGGGTGTCCCTGATGCCTTTGTTGTTGTGTTTTACCGCGGCAGAAAGATCAGTCTGGCAGAAGCGGCTTCTCTTTCCGGCGAAAGCCTGAATATCGCGATACGCCAGGATGACATACAGCGGGTTATTGCAGAGGAGAAACCCCCTGTTGCCTCTGAGGCATACTTCAGCGTGCAGCTTGCCGCTTACCGGCGGCTTCCCACGGATGCTGAAACGGCTTTATTCAGGGACAGGACCGGAAGGGTGATAGAAATGCGGCTGCTTGAATCGGGCCTGCATGTGCTGGTGACGGGAAAACTGAACAGGTGGGAAGAAGCTTTGCAACTCAGGTCGGAGATGATCGCGAAGGGAGTGTCGGATGCCTTTATCGTCGGCTTTATCAATGGAAAAAGGGTGATGGCGGGAGAAGCCCGTAAAACGATCGCCCGCTGAAGCGGAATTATCCCTATTTTCGTCAGCAGGTTTTATGTTACCACGGGAAATACTTCAGAAATACTGGGGCTATGGGGCATTTCGCCCCCTGCAGGAGGAGATCATCCACTCCGTGCTGGAGGGAAAGGATACGCTTGCCTTGTTGCCGACCGGGGGAGGGAAATCGGTGTGTTTCCAGGTTCCTGCCCTGGCGCGCGACGGCATGTGCCTGGTGATTTCTCCCCTGATCGCCCTGATGAAGGATCAGGTAAGGAACCTTCATGAAAAGGGAATCCCTGCTTTTGCCTTGTATTCCGGCATGCACCCCAGAGAGTCGGAACTTGTGTACAACAATTGTGCTTCGGGAAGGGCCAGGTTCCTGTATGTATCACCAGAACGGCTTGAAAGCAGGGAATTTCTTACCAGGATTCAGCACTGGAAGATCAATCTGCTGGCTGTGGATGAGGCCCATTGCATTTCACAGTGGGGGTATGACTTCAGGCCGCCATATCTGAAGATTGCTGCCGTTCGCAGGCTGCTTCCGGGTGTTCCCGTGCTGGCCCTGACAGCCACAGCCACTCCCCCGGTGGTGGATGACATCCAGGAAAAGCTGGAGTTTTCCGAAAAGAACGTGTTTCAGAAGAGCTTCCTCAGGAGCAACCTTGCTTACCTGGTATTGCATGAGGAAGACAAACGCGGCCGCCTGCTGAGGATCATCAGTAAAACACCGGGTACAGGGATCATTTATGTCAGAAACAGAAAGAAAACAGCTGAAACAGCCCAGTTCCTGAACAGGCATCAGGTAGCTGCCTCCTTTTACCATGCAGGCCTCGATCATGCCAGTCGTGCCACCCGGCAGGATGACTGGATAAAGGGAAAAACCAGGGTGATGGTGGCCACGAACGCATTCGGAATGGGTATCGACAAGCCGGATGTACGTTTTGTGGTTCACCTCGACCTGCCTGACAGCCTGGAAGCGTATTTTCAGGAGGCCGGCAGGGCAGGGCGGGATGAAAAATCCAGCTACAGTGTGATCCTCTATGATCAAACAGACCTGATCACGCTCGAAACCAATGTCAGGCAATCTGTTCCGGAACCGGATACCATCAGAAAAGTGTACTCAGCCCTCGGAAATTATGGCAGGATTCCGCTTTACGGGGGAATCGATGCCCCTTTTCCCTTTGATATCGGGGATTTTTGCAGGCAATACAGGTTCCAGCCCCTGATCGTATACCGGTCAATTGAATTTCTGGAGCGGGAGGGTTATCTGCTCAGATCCTCAGATTTCGGAAGCCCTTCAAGACTTCATTTTCTTGCCGGACGTGAAGACTTGTACCGTATTCAGGTTCAATATCCCGAACTGGACGAATTCATCAGGGTGATGCTGCGGTCGTATGGCGGACTTTTTTCGGATTATGCAGTGGTGAATGAAGCTGAAACTGCAAAGCGCTGCGGGATATCTCCGGACCAGGCTGTTATACGGCTTAAACGGCTCATGGCCCTTGGCGTGCTTGATTATCAACCCAGGAAAACCATGCCTGAGCTGACGTTTTGCAGGGAAAGGGTGGATGAGAAATACCTGCCGCTGGCTGGAGGGAATTATCAGCAACTCTGCGACAGGGCTGTGGAGAAATACCAGGCAGTGCTGCATTATGTCACTTCTGTAAACCGTTGCCGCAGCCGCCTGCTGCTGGAGTATTTCGGCGAAGCCAACAGCAGTGCCTGCGGCAGGTGCGATGTATGCCTGCAACGCCACCGTTCAGGTATAACCGATGCCGAGTTCGGAAAAATCAGCGATATTCTGAACACGATGCTGCAGCAGGAACATCTCAGCATGGAACAGGTCAGGGACAGAATCACCGGCCAGCGTGAAGAAGCGGTGGTGATTGCCATGAACTGGCTGATAGACCAGGGAAGTATTAAAACAGACCGGCATGGGAAACTGTATTGGAGATCATAGGCAAGGAATGATCCTGCCCCCTGAGTTTTATCGTCGCGGGGGAGTGACGGAAATTGCCAGGGAACTGCTGGGTAAGGAGTTGGTCTGTATGCAGGATGGGGTCGTGGTGAGTGGATTGATCACTGAGACAGAGGCATATGCGGGTGTCACCGACAGGGCTTCCCATGCTTACGGAGGCCGTTGCAGTGCAAGAACGGAGGTCATGTACAGGGAGGGCGGAGTTGCATACATTTACCTTTGCTATGGGATCCACAGCATGTTCAATGTCGTAACCAACAGGAAAGGAATACCGGATGCCATCCTGATCAGGGCAATCCGGCCTTTGCATGGGCTGCAGCTGATGCAGCAGCGTGCAGGAGTCCCGCATAGTCCAGACAGGATAGGCAATGGTCCCGGGAAGGTTTCCAGGATATTGGGTTTGCATTATTCGGAAAGCGGAATACCCCTCACGGGGCCAAAGGTGTTTATCAGGCATACAGCGCTGGTGGTGAGGGAGGAAATGGTGCAGACCGGTCCCAGGATTGGCGTTGATTATGCCGGTGAAGATGCATTGCTGCCTTATCGTTTCAGGATCGAAGACGAAACGATTCATTCGCTGCTGCAGACCTTGTGAGACTAATTCGGGGAAAAAAATAAACGATATGATTTTTTTTGTAATTTTGCACGCTTATAACAATAAAACTTGCATGCAATATGGCCAAGAAGCTTGACAACACTGAAGAAAGAATTCATAAAGTCGAGGAAGCACTGGGAAGAACGGAACAGTTCATCGAGGACAACCAGCGAACCCTGATCATCATCATTTCGGTCATCGTACTGGTAATTCTGGGATATTTCGGGTTTAAAAGGTATTACATTCAGCCCAGGGAAGAAGAAGCCCAGTCGCAGATGTGGATGGCGGAAAAGTATTTTGGCATGGATTCGCTTGACAAGGCCCTCAACGGGGATGGTGCTTATCCGGGCTTTCTGACCATCATTGATGATTACGGGATGACCAAGTCCGCTAATCTGTCGAAATATTATGCAGGCCTGATCTACCTGAAAAAGGGCGAATTTCAGACAGCCCTTGATTATCTGAAGAAATTCAAAAAGCGCGATGCAATGGTGGCAGCCATGGCCGGGGCAGCCATGGGGGATGCTTACATGGAACTGGGAGATACGAAGAAAGCACTTGATCATTATCTGGCTGCGGCTGAAGATTACCCCAATGATTTCACCACGCCGGTTTTTCTCACCAAAGCAGCCTGGACGCACGAGATGCTCAAGGAATATGACAAGGCCAATGCCATCTATGACCGTATTCGCAAAGAATACCCCAAAAGCAACGAAGCCAGGAATGTGGAGAAATCCATTACCAGGAATAATATCCTGAAAGGCAGTTAATCTTTTTTACATGTCCAGCAGCCTGAGGAATCTGTCGGCTTTTCATCCGGAGGAACTGCCGTCCGCGGCCGGCATGAAAGCAGGTATTGTTGTATCAGAATGGAATGAGATAGTAACGTCAAAGCTGCTGGAAGGTGCCAGGAAGCTGCTGATTGATCAGGGAATGGACCCGTCTGATCTTTTCGTGTATTCCGTACCGGGCAGTTTTGAACTGCCGCTTGCCGCAGATTTGCTTTTTCACACACATCATCCCGATGGTGTGATCTGCCTGGGATGTGTCATCCAGGGCGAAACCCGTCACTTTGAATTTATCTGCCAGGCCGTCAGTCAGGGTGTGATGCGGGTTGGACTTGACATTGGCCGGCCGGTGATATTTGGCGTGCTGACCACGGATACATTGGAGCAGGCGATGGACAGGGCAGGGGGAAAGCACGGGAACAAAGGAACAGAGGCCGCGGTCAGCCTGATCAGGATGATAGACCTGAAAAGGAGACTGGAAGCGGGCACTAAGTGATGTCAATGGAACACAGGCTTTCCATTATCTTCTTCGGTACCCCCGTTTTTGCGGTGCCTTCCCTGGATGCCATCGTGAAAAAGGGATATTTGGTAAAGGCCGTTGTGACCGTCCCCGATAAACCGGCCGGACGGGGTTACGCCCTCCGGGCTTCTGCCGTGAAGGAATATGCGCTTCGTCACAAACTGACACTCTTACAGCCTGAAAAACTTGATGATGAAGCCTTTATACGCCAGCTGACCTCGCTCAATCCTGATATTCAGGTGGTTGTAGCGTTTAAAAAACTGCCTGAGCTTGTCTGGCGGATCCCACCGCTTGGAACGGTCAACCTGCATGCATCCCTGCTGCCGGATTATCGCGGTGCAGCTCCAATCAACAGGGTCCTCATGAATGGGGAAACCATGAGCGGGCTTACAACTTTTTTTATCAATGAGACGATAGATACCGGGCATATCCTGCTTCAGACCAGGCTTGCGCTGGATGAGACCATGACAGCCGGAGCGCTGCATGATCTGATGATGCCACCCGGCGCAGCATTATTAATCAAATCATTGGAAGGACTCAGGCTGGGTACTTTGGCCCCAAGGCCTCAGGAAACTGCCGATACGGGCAGGCCTTTGCGGCTTGCCCCGAAAATCAGCAAAGCAGAATGCAGGATCAACTGGGCGTTGCCCTCTGACACTGTCTATAACATGATCAGGGGGCTCAGTCCATCACCTGCAGCATACTCGGTGCTTCACCGCGAGGGAGATCCGCCGGCCAAGGTGAAGCTGTTACGGGTGAAAAAAGAGATATCCGGCAGAGACAGCGTTCCCGGCATCGTGTGCTCAGATGGCAGAACAAGTCTGAAAATCGCTTGCATTGACGGGTGGATTGTGGTAGAGGAACTTCAGATGGAGGGTCACAGATCTCTGTTGATCAGCGACTTTCTGAATGGCGTCCGGGTTCTTTCTTCGTGCTTCTTCGAATAATCCGGCATCCGGATGCCGGATTGCTGAGATGGCTTTAGAAAAGCGTCAGACTGTGTTAAAACCTTGTTAATGCTTTTAAAAACAGTTGATTTTATTAACAACTTCATTTTTTTTTGAACATTTATAAGGGTTTTAGGCTGAAAGACTTGACTTTTTGCAGAAATAGCTTATATTTGCACAAAATTAATCCAACCCATTATTAACCAAAAACAAGGAAGATGAACAAAGCAGAATTGATCGACGCCATGGCTGCCGAAGCCAAGATGACAAAATCTGATGCCAAAAAGGCACTGGATGCATTCATTGATGCTACATCCAAAGCCCTGAAGAAGGGTGACCGTGTTGCACTTGTTGGTTTTGGTTCCTTCGGCGTGGCAAAGAGGGCTGCAAGGAAAGGCAGAAATCCTCAGACCGGCAAGGAAATTAAGATCGCTGCCAAGAAAGTGGTAAAATTCAAGGCAGGCAGTGAACTTGCCAAGAAAGTGAAGTAATCATCTTCACAGAAAAAAGAGGGTATACCGAATGCGGGATACCCTCTTTTTTTATTTGTTTTTTCGCCGAATTCTTGTAGGTTTGTGTTTTCATTAAGCTTTGCCGATCATGAACAAGAAGGAACTTACCGGCTTGATTTCCGCTGATGCCAGGATTTCAATCAAGGCTGCCAGATGTGCCCTTGAAGCCATCATCGATATTATCTCAAAGGCTCTGAAAAAAGGAGACAGAGTAACTATCAGCGGATTCGGATCCTTTATGGTTTGGAAGCGCCCTGCCCGTAAAGGCAGAAACCCGCTTACCGGTAAGGAGATTGTTGTTCCTGCCAAAAAAGTGGTGAAATTCCGCCCGGTTCTCGAACTGACGGATTAGCCCCTTCCTGATGCGGTCAGCACTGACGGATGTCATAAAAAAATATGCAGGCCAGTAATCATGTTGCGCATACGGTTCCCGATGCGATGAAAGCGGGACTTCTGGAGTTCCTTTCCGGCTTTATCACTGAGGAACGTTATACCCGTTTCCGTCATGTCCTTGAACAAAGAACCCGTTATCTCACTGTAGTTGTAGAGAATGCGTACCAATCGCATAATATCAGTGCGGTGCTTCGCAGTTGCGAGTGTTTCGGGATACAGGATGTACATATCATTGAAAACCTGAATGAATATCGAACACACAAGGATATTGCACTGGGGGCGGATAAATGGCTGAGTATTTCCAGGTACAGGCAGGGAAACGCAGTGGAATCCTGCCTCAGGAAACTGAGACGAGATGGTTACCGTATTGTTGCCACAAGTCCCAGACCGGATGCATGCACTATCTGGGATTTGCCATTGGACCAAAAGACCGCTGTTGTCCTGGGTACCGAGCTGGACGGTATTTCAGAGGAGGTGAAACAAGCAGCCGATTTGTTTTTCACCATTCCGATGGCAGGGTTAACGGAAAGTCTTAATCTGTCTGTTTCTGCCGGGATATGTCTGTTTCAGCTGAGTAAACGGGTCAGGGAATCGAAAGCTGAATGGAAACTTGATGAGGATGAAAAAACCGTAATTTTAACCGAATGGATTAAGCTATCGTTGAATCAGCCCGAAACAGTGATCCGGGAGTTTTTAAGAAAAAACGGCGTGAAATGAATGCCAGGTCAGCGATGGTGCTTATCCCATTGCTGAAACATTTTTTTGCAGCGAATGAACCCGGAAATGCCAGGGATGTGTATCCGGAATAATTGAAAAAAATAAATTGAAACGAATCATGTTCCGCATTTTTTTCAAATTCAAAACAACTGAATGAACCAGTTTCTGATAAATGCTTAAATCATGAAATCGAAATCCGGTGGGATCAGGCAGCCTGGTTCAGGGGTGAATGTAGCACTCCTGGCATACACCCTTGAATGCATTTCTGAATGTGTGAGCATCACCGACAGGGAGAATGTGATCCTTTACGTGAACGATGCCTTTTTGCATACCTATGGCTATTCAAGGGAAGAACTGATAGGCCGGAATATCGGTATCGTGCGTCAGCAACCCTCCACCGACCTTCATGATGAGGTGTTGAATGAAACCCTGGTGGGCGGATGGCAGGGGGAACTGATCAACCGGAAAAAAGACGGGACGGAGTTTGTCGTTTTCCTGAGTACCAGCATCATTACGGGAGATGATGGAAGTTTTCAGGGCCTCGTCGGTGTGGCCAAGGATATCACTTTACAAAAGAAGGAAGACGAGGCATACCGCCTGCTGGTTGACAATGCGCTTCAGGGTTTGCTCATCGTTCAGGATGGGCATATTGCTTTTGCCAACAACAAAGCAGCTGAGATACTCGGGTATGCTGTCTCCGATCTCATGCAGCTTAAACACGGTTCATTTGAGAATCTGATCCATCCGCTCGACAGAAAGCGGCAAAAGGAAGCCTATCAGACTTATGCGGAGGGGAAAACCAGGGATAACACGGCTGAATTGCGCTTCGTCACAGGCAGGGGAGAGGTCAGGTGGGTACAGTTGTTTTCCCAGGCCACCACCTATCTTGGATTGCCGGCTATACAACTGGCTTTTGTGGATATCACTGATGTAAAGACAGCTGAATTTGGTTACCAGAGGATACAGAACCAGATCAGGAAACAGAACCTGGTACTGATGGAAGTGCTTAATTCGGATCCGGGGGATGTCAGCGGATCCCTGAAGAAAATTTGTCAGATTGCTGCCGAAACTTTGAATACGGACAGGGTGAGTATCTGGTTGTTTGATGAGGCAGAAACAGAGATCAGCTGCATGCAGTTGTTCGACAGGCGACGGGGTTCAGAAGGACGGATGCAAATCAGGGTTGAGGAAAATCCACCCTATTTTGAAGCTTTGTCGAAAAACAGGATCGTGGCAGTTACTGAAGTGGAGGGAGACCAACGGCTGGAGGGGTTTTCTTCCTATCTGAAGGAAAACAACATCCGTTCAATGCTTGATGTGAGGATAGGTTTGGGGGTGGAACGCACCGGCGTGGTTTGTTGGGAGGAATGTACCATGCAAAGACATTGGACCGAGGAGGAAATTTCTTTCGCCTGCAGGATCGTGGATGTGATAACTTTTTTCCTCGAATCGGGAAGAAGGATAGCAACAGAAAATGCCTTGCGGGAAAGCGAACAACGCCTGCTGCAATCAAATAAAACCAAGGATGCCTTCTTTTCTATCATCGCACACGATCTGAAGAGTCCATACCATGCCATCAGCGGATTTGCCGATTTGTTGCAAAATGAATACGACAGGTTAAGCGATGAGGAAAAACGAAAAATGATTGCCAATATTCATGTTTCGGCCAATAATACCTATAAACTCCTGGAGAACCTGCTTGCCTGGGCCAGCGTGCAGGCTGGGCAAATGGTCGTGGTAAGGGATATTGTGGATATGTCGTTACTGGTCAACGAAACCCTCCTGCTTCTTAAATCCCAGGCTGATCTTAAAGCCATCACTTTCCACTCCAAACTAAAGTTTCAGACCGAGGCCTATGCCGATGAAAATATGATGAAGACTGTTCTTCGGAATGTGATCAGTAATTCTGTGAGATATTCATATAAAAATCAGCGTATTACTATCAGCAGCCAATATGTACAACAGGGAGGAAAACGTTTTCTTAAAATGCTGGTGTCGGATAAGGGCATTGGAATCAGGGAAGAAGATATCGGTAAAATTTTCGATATCGGGGCGAAGTTTGTAGTCCCTGGTTCTGAGGGAGAGAAAGGTACCGGCCTTGGATTGATCCTTGCCAAAGAATTTCTGAGGATGAATGAGGGGGAAATTTGGATAGAAAGCATACCGGGAACAGGTACGGATGTGTATCTCACGATACCCGTCGGACCTGCATAATGGTTGCCTGGAAGATTTTGCGCACATGTGTTACAGGTTACGAATGCAGAGCTTTTTAGTATGAGGGATGCCGTACACTTTTAGACCGCAAATTTTTTACAAAAGCATTCCGTGCCGGTATCCTGGTGTTTAAGGTCTGAAAATAATGGTAAGTTTGTAACATAAAATTCATTGTTTATGGGAAAAGGTGATAAAAAATCAAGGAGAGGCAAGATCATTATCGGTACTTACGGTGTCCGGCGTAAAAAAAGATCTGCTGGAAAATATGTCCCGGCTCCCGGAGGGAAAGAATCAGGCAAGAAGGAGATCAGCCAGGTAGCGGAACCGGTAGAACTTAGCCCGGAAACTGCTGCCATACCGCCTGTTACTGACACGGAAGCAGGGCCTCCTCCGGCTCCTGCGCCAAAACCTGCAAGAAAGAAAGCGGCTGACAAACTGAAGCCTGCTGCCGGGGATAAGGCGGCGGGATCTGAAGCCGGGTGATCTCAATCCGGAGATGAAATCTGATTTGAATTGTCCGGCATGCCAGGCTCTTTCCGGTAATTTCTGACCAGGCGCTTGAAAGTGTTTCCCCTGTCCTCGAAATTGTTAAACCAGTCGTAGCTTGCAGCCGCAGGGGAAAGGAGGCAGATGCTTCCTTCCGGGCTTAGTCTGAAACAGGCATCCACCAGTTCGGGGTAGGATGCAGCTTCCCTGATTTCCATACTCTGACAGCCTGTATTGCAGAGCAAGCGGGCTATTTTTTTACCAGCTTCCCCGGTATGCAGGAGCACAGGGACAGGGTAACGGACCAGGTAAGCTGCCAGTGGTTCGTAATCGATCCCTCTGTCCATGCCTCCGACAATCAGGGTATGAACCTTTTTCAGGGTTTCAAGGGCACGGATACAAGCCTGGGGGATGGTGGAGATGCTGTCGTTGTAAAACCTGATACCATAATAAGAACCGAAATCTTCAAGCCTGTGTTCCAGTGAATTGAATACCGGCAGTGCCGCGGCCATGCTGTCTTCACTTATCCCCGAAAGCCCGGCTGCCAGACAGGCTGCCATGGTATTCAACAGGTTATGCTCTCCGCTCATGCTTGAAAGTTCCCGGATACCGGGAATCCGGAGTTCTCTGTCCCTCAAAGTAAGGATGCAGGCATCATCCCGGAGCCAGGCACCTCTTTCCGGCATCGCCGTGAGTGACACCGGATAGCAGTCTGAAGCAGGCGGATCGCTGCGGATAAAGGTCTGAATAACAGGATCATCATGATTATACACCAGGCTGTTGCCGGGTCGTTGCAGGTGGGCCAGGTGGTATTTGGTTTGTTGGTACTCTTCAAGAGAATCATAATAATCAAGATGTTCCGGAAAAATGTTCAGCAGCACTGCCTTTGCAGGGGCGATGCTGAGCCTGTAGATCTGGTGGCATGACAATTCGCATACAATGTGTGAGTCGGCCGTGACCTTATGCGCAACTGAAAAAAGCGGGATTCCGATATTCCCGGCCAGGATGCTTTTTTTACCGCCGTATAATAATATATGGTGTAACAGGGAAGCCGTGGTGCTTTTACCCTTGGTTCCGGTGATGCCTGTGATCTGATCTCCGAAGGCACGGATAAAAAGTTCAGTCTGTGATGTAACCAATGTGTCAATCCCGGTTGCTTCCAGTGTTTTGTAAGGGATGCCGGGTGATTTGAGGATCACATCAGCGTCTGCTGCCGCATGCAGGTAGTTATCCCCGCTGAAAAGCCGCAATGGATTTGTTTTTTCATCTGACTGCCGGGGAAGATATGCCTCGTTGAGCTGACGGTCAGCTATCCAGATTTCCCTTCCCGGAAAACAATGCATCAGGAAATCCAGGCTCGAACTGCCTTCCTTTCCGAATCCGAGGATCAGGATTTGCTTCTGACCGAAGCTTTCTTTTAGCAGTTGTTCGAGTTTTTCCATGCCTGTGTGAGCCAATGAAGCGCCTCATCGGGGAGAAAATGATCATGATTCCAGTGGTGAAGGAAGGAGCTTTCATCTGCAGGGAAATCATCCGTTTCCTGACAGTATTGTCCGTATTTTTCCAGTAAAAGCGGGGGGCGATCTCCTGCCTTGATGTGTGAACGCCTGAGTGCCTGCCTCACTTCACCGATCGTACCGATGCATTCAAATGGTTTGGTTTCCTGCAGTCCGGCAAGCATCTGCAGGTTTTCCCACTGTTCCGGATCCTCAAAGAGGTTCCCTCCGAAAATGCCGTCAAGCTGATCCAGCTCGAGGTAGGGATACAGGATAATCCAGGCGAACAGGCATTTCGAACATTTACGGCACCACTTGTCCTCCCTGCTTCCGGCATTACAGCTTCTGATTGCCTTAAAATACGCCGGCATCCGGCTGAAAATCCGGGCAATCTGCAACTCAAGCAGCGGCCTTAAAAAACTGAAATAAACGCTATCTATACCCAGAAACCGGCTGCAGTACTCCCTGAAATCTTTTTCAAAGCCGTAGGTTTTAGAATACTGGTGATTGATGTCCGTACCGGGGATGCTGGATTCGTTGGCACTTGCTTCATTGGAAAGCGCCACATGCTTTATTCCCGTTAAGCGGCTGGCGATCAGCGATAAAAATGCGAGCAGAGCCGAAAATGGCGTATGGCCGTTCAGAAAGCCTTCTCCGTTCATTTTCAGTAACAAAGGATCCAGATGACGGTGAAAGACCACAGAAGCGTCTTTATCAAAATCTTTGATACGGATGGTACGCAGCATGGCCGGAGAGGGATTTAGGAGCATTGGCACCACACTGGTATGTCTGGTAAGGATATCCAGGGTGACAGCCGAGTCTTTCCCGCCACCCACAGGGACGATATAGCCGTCTTTCAGTGGAGGTCTTTGCAGGTGAGTCTCGTAATGAGATGAGCACCGGATGTCGACAAATTCACCGGGCCCGACCTGAATTCCATTGGTAAAGCGGAATTCTCCAAGCCCCAGGAAGAACAGTTTTTTCCACCAGGCAATCATGTCCTTATCCAGTGCCCCGGGCACAACGACGATCTCCGGAGAACAAAAGGCTTTCCAGTAACTGATCATTTCAACCAGCCCTAACTGAAAAACAAGTTGCCGGAAGCCCTGATCTTCCGGGAGGGTATGGAAATCCCCGTATATCTTCCGGAAGGGTATGGTCAGGAAAGGAGCGAACTGAAACCGGCCGGGAACAGAGAAGAAATAGCGGATGTGCAGCTGATCATCCCTGACTTCAGCTTCAAAAGCATCGTAGCGAAACAGGGGGTATTCTTTCCTGAACTGTTCGAATTTTTTCTGTGGATCCATCCGGTGATCGCTGAAATCGTTAAGAAAATCTCTATCTTAGCTTTTTCAAAGATAAACCAAAAGCGTATAAACAATAGCCTGTAATCTGGTACGTTTTACAGGACGGAATTATGCAGACCGGCATTTTAAAACCATCGGCAGGGCGTATCCTGATCTCAGAGCCTTCACTGCGGGATTTTTATTTCCGCCGGTCGGTCGTATTGCTGGCTGAGCACAATGATGAAGGCTCTTTCGGACTGATCATCAACAAACCCATTCACTTGTCCCTGAGGGAAGTAGTAAAAGGCTTTCCTGATTTTGATGCCCGCGTTTTTCTCGGGGGCCCCGTGAAGACCGACAGCCTGTTTTTTCTTCATACCCGTGATGACCTGATCCGTTCGGGTTTAAAAGTAATTGAAGGACTGTTCTGGGGTGGTGATATCGAGCAGGTGAAGGAATTAATGCTGAGCCGGTTGATCCTTCCTTCGGAGATCCGGTTTTACGTGGGTTATTCTGGCTGGGCGCCGCGTCAGCTTGATGAGGAGATGGAAAGAAATTCCTGGGTGGTTTCAAGAGCCAGCAAAGATGAAGTGATTGGCAGCGAACCCGAACAGATTTATCCGGATGCATTGCGCAAACTCGGCGGGGATTATCTGCTCTGGACCAACTTTCCGAATGATCCCTCCCTCAACTGATCCTTCAGCCTTCTCATCAGAGCCTCCTCAATAGCGGTACAGAAAATATATTTCATCGCTGGTAATTGTTTCCCCAAAAACCTGCTGAAGGGTTTGCAGCCGGTATTGTCCGGGATTTTCGAGCGGCCATGGGAGCAGGAGCAGAAAAGAATGCCCGCCGGCTTTATTAAACGCCCTGTGAATGACTTCCTCGGGGGGGAGTCGCCTGCCCGGCAGATAGGTGCTGTCCCAGTGGATAAAGGTGTAATAGTCACGGATTCCCGGATCCCAGAACCTGGCACCGGGCAGGTAGGGAAGCAGGGATGTCATGGTATGCACGTTATAGGCAATCACAGGGATGCCGGGACTCATTTCATTTTTCAGTAACAGGGCCATCTCTTTCGATCCTGAGAATTTCTTACGGATATCTTTGTTCAGATAGTAGATTCCCGGGAGGGTGGAAACGAACAGGCTGACGGCAAGGAATACCATGATTGTCAGGCGGAAGGGCCCGGGAATTTTGTGCAGCGGCAACAGCGGCTGTTGCTTCTCTATATTGAGAATCCACAGTGCCGTCATCAGCCAGATCAGGATCAGTCCGTAATGACGGAGATAACCGCTGTGCTTGAAAATGAGGATATAAACCATCCCGGCGAAGGCCGTCAGGAAGAAGAAAAGTGCTCTTCCGCTGCGGCCCAGGTATATCATGAACAAAAGGAAGAACACTGCAAAGAAGATGAGTTCGGTCCAGTGTCTGGTAAACAGGGTGATGGCGGGGTTTTCGCCGCAAGCCGGGATAAAGGCTTGTGCGATGGCATCCGCCGGGGCAAGGTAAGCGAATTCGTTTATCAGGCCAGGTTTCCAGGAATCGGATGGCGGGATGACGCTGTAAACTGCAAACAGCACACCCGCACTCAGAATCAGCAAGGCCGGCAGGAAGCGCCGGCTCAGTAATGCTTTGAATCCACCGGTTTTGTATATATCGTAAGCCAGGATCAATCCCATGGCCCCTGCCGGAAACATGCTGTGTGTATTGGTGTTGGCAAGCAGGGCTGCGAGCAGACCGAAAACAGCCGGAATTTGAAGTCTCCTTTGGTATAAAGCTGCAAGTGAGAACAACAACAGGACGCTCATTCCGTAACTGCGCGCAATCACTGCATATTCATAGATCATGTAATAGGAGAAAATGAAAAGGATTTTGGTCAGAAGATCGAATGGCCCGAACCGCAGGAAGAGGAATGCTGCCGTAACCATCAGCAGTCCGTTCCAGAGCGACATGCTGAAATATGGTAAGCCGCTTCCGGAGAGCAGGGAAAGGCTCAGATGCCAGAGTGGCGGAGAGCCGTCATAGCCCATCTCTGCGATCAGCTCCCTGAAGGAAAGATCTCTCCCGAGCAGCCATGCCTGTGCTTCATCACGCCAGGGTTCATGGTAAAAGATCCCCAGGAATACCAGGAGCGTGTATGTTAGAATGGTGAGAAGGAGAAACGTTCGTGACGGATGAGAAGTTTTTCCCCGGATGCCGCTGTCATTCAAACCATCGGTCTTTCGCATGCTTGCAGGTTTGCTTTTGCAAAACTGCGAAGATTTATCAATGCGCTGACAGATGATGCATTTTTTTACCCGTTCACACTATTCGGGCGCTGCAGTATAATCGATCTCTGATCCGAGAACACTGTGCGGTATCAGGTAAACTGCCAGCAATACGGCAGCGGCGGCCATCACCCAGCCACGCTGATCGGGGTATTTCCTTGTCCTGAATAAAGCAATGATCCAGAAGATCATGGCAATGGCAGTTTTATTGTCGGTAAGATCGTGACCCCATGGCCATCCTGTCCAGAACTCACCAAAAGCATGATACTGGACAAGCGGGCCCAGAAACAATCCCCCGCTAAACAGCAAGATGCTTGTCCAAAGGCTAAGCGGAAAATAATTACCTTCTCTGGCCAGCGCACCCATTCCGGCCCTGGTGGAAAAGACCATGGCAAGAAACATCAGGATGATGTGAGGGATAAGAAAAAATGACGGTACTTTACCTTTGAATCTCAAAACAACAGGTTCTTCACTCATTTTCAGTTCTCCGGCTGATCCTGTAAGGGTGATCGTGTACATGACCTTGCCTGCGGGAGCCTGATGCGGCAGGGCGGCAATCAGGTGGTCTCCGTCCCTGATGAGGTCGGCGGTTTGCCATTCATCATGACTTTTATAGCGCTTGTAAGTGTAAGTACCGCCAATCGCAGTATTGGCAGCGGTGATCTTCACAAGGGCATCGCCTTCGCTGTCGGAACTGGTGATCAGCCTGGCCCTGACCTCTGTGCCTTCGAACACTGTCTTAATCCGTGTGGGATAAGTGGGTCCCGTGGCCCGCTGGTAAACTGCCAGGCCCGTCATCAGAATGAAAGACAGCACCCACAGCAGGATGGATTTGCTTCGGTGGCTCATTGAAATAACATTAAACAGACTATAAACAAATCCGGGCTGCTTTGGTTGTCCTGATGAATATAAATTCCACCGTAGCACCACGTTTCAGGATGGCTGCCGTCAGGTTGGTAAGTCCGAACAACGGAAAGCTGACAATGAAGAACAGCCGCTGCAGTGTGAGTTTCCAGGCAGGGTAGCTTTCCCGGTATGCCTTGTTCCCTTTGAGGGACTCGAACAGCAGGTCACGCTTGGGACATATCAGGTTCAGGATACTCTGGATCATCCCGTAAGGGTTTTGTTCCATGGAAGCGTAGGATTCATTTAAAAGCCTGTATCCTTTTTCCCTCATCATCTTTTTAAAAGCGGACGGCTTGACGAGACTCAGGTGTCTCGGAGGATCCAGGTGCAGCCACCTGCCTTTGAACAGGCGGCTCTGAATGCTGTCCGCATTGGGAAACGAGATCATCAGGATGCCTTCTTCCTGGAGGATGTGGTCAATGATCTCCAGGGTTTCCAAAGGTTCCGGCAGATGTTCATAAACATGAAACATGCAAACTGCTTTTATGCTTTTTTCCGGGAAATCATTTATCTGCAGTTTGGTTGTTTTGAGAATGATACCGGGAATCTGAGCGGCTCTTGCGGCTGCTTTTCCCGCTAACTCTATGCCATGGGCACGGATTGGTTTTCGCTTCAGCAGCGCTTTCAGGAAATGCCCGTTCCCACAGCCAAGATCCAGCACCCGGTCACCCTCGTTCAGCCACTTTGCAAGTTTTCTTGCCCGGCCTTCCCTGAACCATTCGATTACACGTTCAACCAGGGGAAAGGTGAATTTCTTTTCAGATGATCCATAGTAGCTGTCATCATAGGCTTTTTGTAATGCCTGTTCATCAGGCCGGGGAAAGAGGCTGAAGGCTCCGCAGGATTCGTGAAACACCACACGGTAGGTAGTACCATATTGATCTTCAGTGAAGTAGCAATGTGATGCCACATTTGTTTCATGGCAATATCCACAGGGGAACAAGGGGTGGTTCATGATCTTGGCTCGAAGATTTTCCAGTGGAATAATCCTGTTTTCTGGAGGAAGTACTGAAAGGACACGGTGAGTACCCCCAGGCCGTAAATCACGCTTCTCCTGAAATTAATGGATGATCCTTCGGTGAAATAACGTGTCGGACAGGTGATTTCGGCAATTTCATAGCCATGCCAGAATATCTGGGCGAGCATCTGGTTGTCGAACACAAAATCGTCGGAGTTGGCCGGGTAGTTTATTTTCCGGAGGACTTCAGCCGAGAAGGCCCTGTAGCCGGTATGATATTCCGATAGTTTCTGACGGATGAGCAGGTTTTGAGTCAGGGTCAGCAGGCGGTTAAAGACATATTTATAATATGGCATACCGCCTTTCAGGGCGCCTCTTCCGAGGATTCTGGAGCCAAGCACCACCTGGTAGAGGCCGGTTGCGATCAGGGAGGCCATGGCAGGGATCAGCTTCGGGGTGTACTGGTAGTCGGGGTGTACCATGATGACGATATCGGCTTTGAGGGACAGGGCTTTCTCGTAGCATGATTTCTGGTTTCCGCCATAGCCTAAGTTTTTCTCATGTCCGATGATATGATGGATTCCGAGTTTACGGGCCACCTCCAGGGTATCATCCATGCTGGCATCATCCACCAGGACAATCTCGTCCACCAGTTCGAGCGGGATTTCCCGGAAGGTGTCTTCAAGCGTCCTGGCCGCATTATAAGCGGGCAAAACCACCACAATCTTCTTTCCCTGCAGCATGGGGGTTATTTGCTTTTATCCGGAGCCGGAGGAATGGCAGGAAGGGGTTTGTAATTCTTTAATTCTTCCAGGATCACTTCGATGGCTTTGTTCAGCTGATCATCCGTTCCTTCATATTCACGTGCCGGATCGTTTTCCAGGAAAATATCCGGATCAACGCCATAGCCTTCGATGATCCACTTGCTTTCCTCTGCCGAGTAAGAAGCAAATTCCGGCTTTCTGAGGTCACCGCCGTCGATGAAAGGCAGGCTTCCCCTGATTCCGACCACGCCGCCCCATGTTCTTGTGCCGATGGTTTTCCCGATCTGGTGTTTTTTAAAACCATAAGGGAACAAGTCTCCGTCGGAAGCAGAATAGTGATCGATCAGCATCACTTTGGGTCCCAGCATCATCTGCCGGGGAGTCTGACCTGGAACGGTGGAATTACGGGACATATTGGCCCGTGTGACTTCCCGCTGCAATCGTTCGAGGATCATCGGCGAGACATTTCCTCCTCCGTTACCGCGATCATCAATGATCAGGGCTTTTTTGTCGAGTTGCGGGTAAAAATACCTGGCAAACTCATTCAGACCTTCCACTCCCATGTCGGGGATATGGATATATCCGACCTGTCCGCCCGTCGCTTCACTCACTTTCCTTATATTATCCTGTACCCAGTTGTAATAATACAGGCTGGTCTCTGATTTCACCGGTTTCACCAGTACCGTTCTGCTGCCGGCAAGCTGGGGTTTGTCGTTCACCCTGAGTTCCACCGGCTGGTCTGCCGTATTGATGAGCAGGCCGTAAATGTCGGGAATGTCCTGGAGGTCGCGTCCGTTCACGGAAAGGATATAATCTCCTTCCCTGAGGTCTACGCCTGCTTCGGTCAGGGGGGAGCGGACTGATTCCGACCAGTTTTCACCCGCCAGCAGCTTATTAATCCTGAAGTAACCTCCTGACGCTTTGCTGAGTTTAGCTCCCAGCAAGCCCAGGTTTATTCTTTCCGGATTGTATTTATCACCACCGTTGACATAGGCATGGCCGACGTTCAGTTCGCCAATCAGTTCACCGATCACGTAGTTGAGGTCGTTACGGTCGTTCACCCAGGGCAACAGCACTGCATATTTGTCGCGCATGGCCGGCCAGTCTGTCCCGTGCATGTTGGAAACGTAAAAGAAATCCCTCATCTGCCTCCATGATTCATGGTAGATCTGGTTCCATTCTTCGCGATTGTTCACCAGTACCTTCATATTGGACAGGTTCACGGGATCTTCCAGCCCGGCTTTGCCCGTCGGCGGATCGATCACATAGTATTTCCCCCTTTTGGATATCAGCATTTTTTTCCCGTCTTCTGAAAGCATGAAACCAACGCCCTGCGTAATCTCGCTTGCTTTTTTCTTCTTCAGATCATAATAATACATCACCGTTTCTTCTGTCGCGGCATTCCGGAAATTGTAATAAATACCTTCCTTCGTGGCTGCCAGATTCCAATAATTACCCGCTTTCAGGGGCAGATCCACAATCCTTCCTCCCATGCCGGCCAGATCGATCAGAATGTCCTTCTTTACTGCGGCCTCTTTGGTGTCTTTTTCCTTATTGTCTTTGTTTTCAGTTGGTTGTTCGATGGATTTAACTTCATCGTTTTCAGGGGCAAAAGGCGATGGCGTCTTATTGTCAAGCAGGACCATGTATATTCTAGACATATCTATATAAGCATGGTTCCATTCTGTATGGCTGTAGGTGGGGTTGAAGTCCCTGGCGGAAACGAAATACAGGTATTTGCCGTCAGGACTGAAGACAGCCTGGCCCGAATCGAACCAGGTATCGGTGACTTCGTAGGATTTTTTTTCTGCCAGGTTGTAAAGGCTAACCACATCCATTCCGGTTTTTCTGGGGTCGCTGTATACGATCCACTTACTGTCGGGCGACCAGGAGAACTGGGTGTACTCCGAAACGGGCGACGTACTTATTACAAACACTTCCCTGCTTTGAATGTCGACATATTGCAAGCGGTTCATCCTGTCGTTCCAGAGAATTTTCCTGCTGTCGGGCGACCAGGCGATACGGAATTTATAGGTATCGGCACCCTGGGTGACTGCCTGGGGGGCTTCGCTTCCGTCCTGCTTCTGGATATAGATTTCATATTCCCCGCTTTTATCTGAGAGGTATGCGATGGTTTTTCCGTCGGGCGACCAGGCTGCTTCCCTGTCATGGGCGCCGGCACTGGACGTCAGGTTGCGGGTAATGCCCGATTTAACGGGCACGGTGAAAATATCGCCTCTGGCGCTGAAAACAATACGTTTTCCATCAGGTGAAACATCGCTATCCGTGATGTTTTTAGTGGCATCTTTCCAGCTGTCCCTGCTGTGACTGAGGTCGTCGGCAATGGTGACGGGGATTTTTTCCACGCGTTCCGAACGCAGGTCGAAATAATACAGGTAACCGCCTTTTTCGAAAATAATACAGTCGTTCCCCAGGCTCGGGAATTTGATGTCGTAATCGGTGAAAGTGGTGAGTTTCCTCGTTTGCCTGGTGTCCGGATTATATACAAAGAGATTCATCGTACGGTCTCTGTCCGACAGGAAATAGACCTGGCGGTCCTTCCACATGGGAATGATGTCCTGTGCCTTGTGGGATGTGATGTTGACCGTACTTTTATTCCGGAAGTCATAAATCCAGATGTCATCGGCCATGCCTCCCTCATAGTACTTCCATGTCCTGAATTCCCTGAATATCCTGTTGTAGGCGAGTTGCTGGCCATCGGGTGAGAAACTGCAGAAACCGCCTGAGGGAAGGGGAAGTTCTTCCGACATGCCGCCCCCGGCGCTTACCTTGAAGAGCTGCCCTTTGAAATCGTTAAAACTTTGCTTGCGCGACCGGTAGATGATGTGCTTTCCGTCGGGCGTCCATGCCATCACGATGTTGTTGGGGCCCATCCTGTCGCTGATGTCGTCACGGCCCAGGGTGGCAGTGATGGTAAGCCGTTTGGGCACACCGCCGCTTGCTGGCATCAGGTAAACTTCCGTATTCCCGTCATATTGCGCCGTAAAGGCAATCTGACTGCCGTCGGGCGAAAACTTCGCAAACATCTCGTAAGCGGGATCATTGGTGAGTTTGCGGGCCACACCGCCGCTTTTTGCGACAGTGTAAAGATCTCCCGCATAGGAGAAAACGACCTGGTCGCCGTGAATGGCCGGGAAACGAAGCAGGCGGCTTTCACCCTGGCTGAATGCATGGGCTGCAATACTGCAGAGCAGTACAATGAGAAATGCTGATTTTTTAAACATGATAATGCTGATTATCTGATCAATGATATATTTTTCACCGGCAAAATTAACCATTTCCCCTTTGTATTCCAAGCCGCGGCATGCCACCGGCCGTTGCGGGAATACCGCATGATACGGCAGAAAAAAATATCTTTGCGGAAAACAGGATGTACCATGTTATTGTCTTTCCTAACCTCCTCTTCGGATCTGTACCAGTGGGTGGTACTGCCCCTGCTGATCTTTCTGGCCAGGATAGCTGATCAGAGCATCGGAACCCTGCGCCTGATCTTCCTTTCCAAAGGAATGAAGACCATCGCACCCCTGCTGGGTTTTTTTGAAGTGATCATCTGGATACTGGCCATCAGCCAGATTATGCAACATCTCGACAATGTGATGTGCTACCTGGCATATGGTGCCGGTTTTGCCATGGGGAACTATCTGGGAATCATCCTGGAACAGAAAATTTCCCTCGGTACGGTCATCATCCGTATCATCCTGAAAAAGATGAACCCGGAGATGAACCGGCAGCTCAACGACAATGATTACGGGCTGACCCTGGTGGATGCAGAAGGAAGCAGGGGAAGGGTGAAAATCCTGTTTTCCATCCTGAAAAGGAAAGATCTTCCGCATTTCATTTCCATCATGCAACAGTATGAACCTGATGCATTTTATACCATTGAGGATGTGAAAGCTGTGAACGAAGGGGTTTTCAGGCATAATCACCGGAAAACTATCTTCGACAGTTTTGCCTTCATGCTAAAAAAAGCAAAATAGTGTCTTCCTGCCTGCTGACTACCGCCTGTCTTCCGCCCTGCGAGTATTTCGTGGTAATGCTTCAGTCCACTGAGGTGGTGATCGAACAATGGGAACACTATGGCAGGCAGTCGTACCGGAACCGCTACCGGATCGCCGGTCCAAACCGCATCCAGGATCTCAGTATCCCGGTGGAGAAACCTGGAGGAGCTAAGGTGTTTAGCAGGGACGTCATGATCAGCCGGGCTGAAAACTGGCAGCGCCTGCACTGGTATTCCATCACCGCCGCCTATAATAAATCTCCCTACTTTCTTTATTATCAGGATGATTTAAAACCCTTCTACCAGAATTCCTTCCGGTTTCTTCTGGATTATAATACGGCTTTACTGCAACTGCTGATGAAATGGCTGAAGATAACTACAGACATAAATTTTACAAATGAATATCAGGCATTCCCGGGAATTCCGGATTTCAGGGACCGTATCCATCCGAAAAAACCGGCATCGCTGACAATGCCTCCCTATCACCAGGTGTTCGCCGGAAAGTCAGGTTTCATAACGGGTTTGAGCATCATCGACCTGGTGTTCAACCTGGGACCGGAAAGTCATGCCTACCTGAAAGCGTTCAATTTTCTATCCTTGTTCGGAGAATAATTTGTACCTTTAATCATTCAATCCTGTCCCTATGTTCGGCTATTGTCCTCTCAGTCTTGTTCCCCTCCGGCTTGACCCGTCGCACCGGTCGGAGATGGTGAACCAGATGCTGTTCGGAGAGTGGTTCCGCCTTGAGCAGGAAGCAGGAGACTGGCTGCAAATCTGTTTGCTGCATGACGGTTACAGGGCTTATGTCGAGCGTCAGGCGGTGGTAATGACAGAATCTGAGCCCGACCACGAGGGATTTGATTTTGTGGTTGACAACAGGATCATGCGCTTGTGCAACCGTTCGGGAATCTTTCCGGCCGTGGATGTTGTACAGGGTACACGCCTGAAGGGTAGCGGCCCATACTCCTTTTTTCTGCACAGGCAACAGTACGACAGTGATATTCCCGCCCAACCCCTTCCGAAAGTGCTGGACACTGAGCGCCTCATCCTCAGGGCCTGCAGTTGGATCGGGGCGCCTTATCTATGGGGTGGCAGAAGTATTTTCGGCTTTGATTGCAGCGGATTTATCCAGCAGCTTTTCCGTACGGAGGGCTTCAGCCTGCCACGCGACGCCTGGCAACAGGCACAATGCGGGCTGAGGACAGATGGTCTGGCTGCCGCTGCTACAGCTGACCTTGCCTTTTTTGGTTCCGGTGAAAAGATAAACCATGTGGGTTTGCTGCTGACAAACAATACCATTATCCATGCCTCCGGCCAGGTGAAGATCAGCATGCTCGATGAAACGGGCATCCTAGCCGATGATGGGAAACACTATTCACACAAGCTGCTGTATATCAGCAGGGTAGTTTCTGTTAAAAAATAAAGTTTGCTTTTTTTTTCCGCTTTGACTTTTTTTTTCATCTATATAGGTGAACACTAATCCTATAATGTATGAAAAAAATGCTGTTGATGATGCTGCTGGCCATGCTGGGTGCGGGTGCAGCGGTGATGTGGTCCTGCCGGAAGGATGTCTCCTCCGGCCAGGGATCAGAAGTGAGAGAAAGGACAGATGAAGGAGGCAATGATGCGGCCATCGAACAGAAGATCCTTGCCTTCAGGCAGAAGTGTGACTTCCTGGCGAAAAACCCCGCCATTAAATCTGCCGGGACTGTTTCATCCGGGGAGGCGGGCTGGCTGATGGAGGCCTCACTGAACTACCTGTACGGCTTTCCCTTTGAGTCTGCGGCGACCTCCATGCTTGACTCGGCGGGAGTGCTGCTTCCGAAAACGGGGAATGACAGTGTTTCTTACATGGATCTCGCAGCCTGTTATTACAGCCTGATAGATTCCGTTGAGAGCCTGTATGCGGAAGTATTGCTGGAAAACAAACGGATATTGCTGGCCGATGTCTCCATCGGGGAAAACGATGATCCTGGCTTTTACCTGGTAAAGCTTAAACTGCTTACCGGCGTGCTCAGGAATATCACTCCGCCTTTCAGCAATCCATACACACCCACCGACTGGTGGTATTATGCCGGTTTGGCCGGACATTGCGGCCCGGTCAGCGGGGGCTATGGCCAGGATGCCATTACCGAGATCACACAATATCACGACTGGTTCATCAATACCGGAATCCCTCCGGTGGGATGCCATTATTTTTTCACTGATATTGAAAGTGCTTTTGTAAATGCGGATAAATTCATCAACCCTAACGATCCCATCGCCGGTGACAATTGGTGCGACTACATGCTCTTTCGCAGCGACCCGGCCCTTCCCGGCTATCACGATTGCCTTTCACCAGATGAGATGTGGTTCTATCTTCAGAGCCTGTATACCATCTGTCACGATCCGGCTTACGAATGGGGCGCAACCCAGCCTCCTTTCAAGGATTTCATGGGATTCCTGTTAAACGCCGACCAGTCTGCAACAGGGGTTATTTCCCACAGGCTAAAACTGACCTATGGGATAGCCCATTTGTCGTGCGACCCGGCCCTTCCCATGTTGCCACCCTATTTTTAAATCAGGACGTTCACTTCACTCAGGCAGATTTCCATGCCTGGAAAGAAATTACTGCTTAGTCTCCCGTTTGAGGCGGGATGTGCATCGGATCATTAAATTCAAAAGCAAAGCATATGAACTTAAAAGCATCTTTATTCAGCTTATCGCATGTACACCTTCTCCTTATGTGCGGATGGTGCATGGCAGTCTTGCTGCCGGGAAAATCCTTGGATGCCCACCATGGCCCGGGTATTATTATCGACAGCCCTGAGAATGAAGAAATTACCGCTATGTTCGAAGATCCTGCCGGTAATAAGATCTTCCTTTGTAAGCAGGGAAGCCATCCTGCTCCCTGTAACATGCTGATCCTGCGGTTCAGCCCGTCGGGATTGCTGAATTTGCAAAGCGTTCTGGCCATTCCGGATACTTCTGTTATCCTGTATGCGGGTTTTGGAACCCCGGAGGGTCAGTATGTTTTCACAGGTGTGATACGCGAGCCGGTGATAACGAATTACCCTGCATACTGTATGCTGGTGAGCGTTGTTACGGATCCATCGTTCAATGTGACGGCCATCCGGCGGTATCCGATTGGTCCGGAATATTGCATGATCGACGGGATGTATGTCTGCAGCCATGATGCCTTTGCCCTCACCGTGGCCTGCAATACAGGCGATTTCGCAGGAAGTAATCATTACAATGATTTGGTGATAAGGCGGTTCAACGCATCGGGTGAGCTGATCCTGGAGAAGAATTTTCACTTTGCCTGGCCGCAAAAAGTGGTGGCTGTGGTTCATCCGGGCGGGAGCAGTCAGCATTGTCTGCTGGCGGAGGGTTTTTCCGATCAAAGTTTCCTTCATCTGCTTTATCTCGATCCGGACTGGAATATCCAGGATATTTTCCCTTTGCTGCCCGGGGATTTTTTCAATGATCCTTTGTCGGCCAGGTGGATTGACAGCCTTTCCATGATGATCATCTGCGAACACAATGTCAGCATTATTGATTCGGATATCCGGTGCATGCATGTTTCCGGTGACGGGACCATCATGAACTTTTTTGACCTAGTTTCACCCGATAAGATTGACTGGCCTGCCACAGACCGCGGCATTCATGCTGTTTACGACAGCAGCTTTACTTTCCTCGGAGCCGGGAACAGTTTTCCGTTCAGCTATATAAGTACGATTTCCGTTACGCGCATGACGACCGGATTGCAAACGGTCTGGACCAAGACATACAGCGATATTGAAAACTATTTCATCGTCGGTGCATTTCCCCTTGCGGGTGGAAGCTTGCTGACGGCAGCCAGTTTCACGGTTCCCGGTGTTTCGCCCTATCAGCGCGGACTGATATTTTTCCGCCTGGATGAGCAGGGCGAATGGATGTCTCTGGAAGAGCCTGAGGAGGACGCAGCTGCTCCCTTTGAGGTTTATCCCAACCCGGGTGGTGATCAATTGAACATCAGCTGTGCCATTCCCGGCCCCTGGTCGGTTTCAGTCATCTCTTCAGACGGAAGATTATGCAGGGAAAGCAACAGCATGGTTTCCGCGGGTATCCTCAGCATGGAAGGTCTGCCTTCCGGATTGTATACCCTGTGTTTTACAAAACAGCAATCCAGGCTGTATAAAAAATGGATCAAACGTTAATATTCAACCTATCAAATACAATAATTTATGAAATCCAATCGTATTTTAGTCTTGACCTTTTTGTTTGCTGTATTCCAATTTATGGAGATACCGGCTCAAAATTGTGTGCATTGCACCGGAGCCCTCAATACCGGTCTTTTCTCCAGTGCCATAGGGGAGGGGGCCCAGGCCCTGGGTGATCACAGCGTGGCTGTGGGACAGGGCAGTTATGCGCCCGTGATGCGGGCTTTTGCCTTTGGCAACCAGGCCAGTGCGACTGCCTGGTCTTCCATGGCCATCGGCAATCTTGTTTCCGCCACGGCCATGCATGCTTTTGTTATCGGGCAGGGCTATTCCTCCAGCCATGTGCTGACGAATGCCACACCCGGCAGCCTTGCTGTAGGTTTTAACAGTGACCTTCCCACGCTTTTTGTGAGCCAGGCCGGCGGACCGGGGACCACCGGCAATGTGGGTATCGGTACTGCCAACCCAGGCGAGAAATTGAGTGTACAGGGTACCATTGAATGTAAGCATGGCGGTTTCAGGTTTCCTGACGGCAGCCTGCAAACCACCAAGGCATTTACCCCCTGGCAGGCTGCTGCCAACAACCGTATCTTCTACGCAGCAGGAGATGTGGGTATCGGGACTTCCAATCCCAAAGCTGAACTCGATGTCTATGGAGACATCGTCCTGGGTAAGCCCGGAGAGAATTTTATCATCCATTCCCGGCCATGGATAGGGGATGCCCTTATTATTGCACCCCAGAATGCCAATGGCGGCTGGGATTGGAGCAGGAGCCTCACACTGAAGGATAACGGCCAGGTGTTTATCGGCGGCGACCTTTCCTACAGTTCCCCGCATACCGGGTATAAACTGGCAGTCAACGGAAAAACCATTACCAGGGAGGTGATTGTCACTGTTCAGCAGTGGGCCGATCACGTTTTCCAGGATAGTTATCAACTACCCGCATTGGATGATGTTAGAACTTTTATTTTAAAAAATCACCACCTTCCGGGCGTCCCGTCTGAGAAGGAGGTCATCAGCCAGGGCATCCAGCTGGGTGAAATGAATAAAATTTTATTAACAAAGGTGGAAGAACTGACACTTTATGTTATTAATCTTCAGAGAGAGCTCAATGAAATGAGATCGGAAATCCTTCCTGAATCACCTAATACCAAAAGCCATGAGTAAAATTTCATCCACCCTGATCGTTCTGCTGCTTGCAGCAATGAGCCTTCAGGCGCAGACACACAAGATCGAATACTATTATTGTGTTGATGATCCGCCGGTTCATAAAATACTCTATAAGGTGGGATTCAAAGACTTGAGAACATACGAGTTGGTAAAATTGATCAATCTTGAGCAGGGAAACCCATTTGCCCAGCCGTGCCTGGAGTTCAGAACCTCCTATGAGCCGGGTCTGTTCTGGTCTTATAAAAACAATGGTTGTTTTTTGTCCGATCTTGTTCCGGCAAATATTATCAAGCGTCAGAGAATTGAGCATTTAGCCGATCAGGTACCGGTGGGTGCATCGATTCATACTTATCCACTGAGAGGTGATAACGAGTTTGCCTACTATACCAATCTCCGTGTTAATTTCGGTTATGATGCGCTCATTGCCGTATGCTCGAAATTCTATCTTTATAACATTGACGGCACACTGCGATGTAAAATCGAGGACAGCGACGTGGAAATAAACGATGGTTACCTGACAACCGGGGGCCGGTATCTGATGCACAGATTCGGCGATTACAGATCCGACGCTGAGAATAATGTGCCCGGTTTCAGGATCATTGATCTGGAAACAATGAAATATGTTGAAATGCTCGTAATTGCGAACAGCAGTATCTTCAATATGAAGATTGACAGTATGGTCTTTCTGGGGATGTGCGAAAACAGTATTTTAGGCCAGGAACTGACTACTACGATTTACATATTCGACATGACGAAAAACAAATGCTACACCAAAGATTATACTGGGACTTTATTGCTGGATAAATTCAAAAAAGACTGTGTTGTATGGGATGACAACAGGACGGATTATTATGAGAAGGATTACAGAGGGGAGGACCTGTTATGGAGAACTTGGAATATGGACGCAGGACAATAAGTGTTTTATTGATTCTTGCCATCGCAAGCTGCGCCCGGGCGCAGCTTGCGATACAATACCTTCCCTGCAATCCATGTACGGGAAATGAACTGCCGCAGACATTCAGGGTGAATTCGACCACTACGGATGTCAATTCAGACTTCGGAAAACGCAATTGCCTGAATGCCACAGCCTGGCACAGGGGCATTGATCTGAACCTGGCCGGTATCAGCGATCTGGGTTATCCCCTGCTGGCGCCGGTCAGCGGCAGAATCTCCAAACTGGTGGCTGATGGCGAAGGTTATGTTTATTTGATCATAGACGGACCTGGAAACCAGAATATCGGATTCGGTCATCTGTTCCAGAACGGCTCCTTGCCGAGATTGTTGAATGATTTTGCACTTGTCAGCACGGGAACAGGCCACCTCGCCATCATCAACCTGAAAACCCATCAGGCGATATCAACTGCAAACAACGTACAGCTTTCATATAACGGGCTTACTTATATTACGAGCAATCAGGTCCAGGCCGGCCAGGCAATCGCACCCCTGGGTAATTCCAATGGTGATGCCGCTCCCCATGTCCATGTGTACCATCCCTTGAATCCGGATGAGAATCCGCAGGAGGTGCCCAATGCCAAAGATCCGCTTGAGATTCTGACGCATTACAATACGCAGTACGAAGCCACCATACCCCACACCCATCGCATTACACAACCAGGCAGCAATACCTGTTATGCCGGGGATGAAACGAGTGCCGTGGAAGTGTGTATGACGATGCTGAACCCCGGAACACTGGGTACCGCTCCCGATCAATATTACCAGACTGCTGTGATGGATTTGGACGATGTGGCGCTCTATATCCGGAAGGACGGAAGTGTCGCCGGTCCTGCATCTTCCTGGGGAAGCCCGGGCGCTGCCTTTCAGCTGATCAAAGGCCCGTATTACGAGTCCAGGATTTGCCACGGGGCCAGGGGAAATACTACGATGTATCCCGCCAATCTGTCGGATAATAATTTCGGGTCCAACACCCATACCGGTATCCTTCCCCGCGCCTACAATAACGCACCTGCCGATCATTTCTTCTTCGCAGATATCCTGACCCGGATCCATAAAAACGATGTTCCGGGATCCCCGGTCAGCCTTGCCATGATCATCGATGATGCACGTTACCCTGATGGTATCTGGCACCTTGGCGTGAAAGCCGTCAGGGTGAACGGAACCCAGTTGAACAATGCCAGTCCCGGTGTCCCGTCCATCATCATCGACAATTTCAGACCATATATCAAAAAGGTAAAAGTGGCACCATCGGGATCCTCCGGCTTTTATTATGAGGGTAAATTGGACTGGAACGGTACGCATCTCATCTTTAGTAAGATACTTAACGGAAATATTACTGTCGGAGAGTCTGTCACGGTGAGAATATTTACCAGTGAACCCATGCAGGAAGTTTCTTTGTCAACCGACAACTGGCAGGGAAGCTCAACTTCGCCGGTGGGTAATTCCGAACGTAAGGAATGGCAGTTCCAGATCCCTTCCGGTACATTGGGACCCGGAACCACCATCCTGCGCATCACCGGCAAAGACATGTCGGGAAACCCGGTGGAGGGCTTTATCACTGTAGAACCGAAATCTGCCGGCAGCTTCCCGGTACGGACCGGTGAAATATCCTGGGCTCCCGCTCCCGAGGCTCAGACTGATATCGTCCACCAGCTTGAGATCGTCGCACCCCAGCCGCCTCAGGCAGGTTTTATTCCAAACCAGACTGTCATCAACTCAGGAGATTGTGTCGCATTTTTCGATGCATCCTCCGGAAATCCTACCTCATGGTCATGGTCATTCCCGGGGGGCAATCCGCCGGTGAGTGATGTTCAACATCCTGTGATTCAGTACTTTAATCTTGGTACATGGAGTGTAACCCTCAGCGTCCAGAATGCGTACGGCAATTCCACTGTCTACGGTACGGTGACAGTGACTGATCAGATGCTCCCCCCTTCGGCGGGTTTTTCTCCGGGAAATATTACGCTGACAGCCGGTTCGGAGGTGCATTTCGTTGATCTTTCTACAGGCTCTCCTGACTATTGGAACTGGGATTTCGACGGGGCGGCCCCTCCCTCTTCCATCCAGCATCCCGTTGTAACCTTCAGTCAAACGGGTACTTACCAGGTTACGCTCTATGTCAGCAATGCCATGGGAAGCAGTGTGGAGAGCGCTACGGTCACAGTGGTGGATAATTCCAATCTGCTGGATGTCATGTGCTATGCCAATCCCTTCCTGGGGACTCCCGGAGTGGCGGTAAACCTGATGGGTGCTGTGTTTAACGGTATTCCACCCTATACCTTCACTTTTGATTTTGCCGATGGTTTTATCTCTACTATGGTTTCCAATATGCCCTCAGAGTCCGTTACCCATCACTACACATCCGACGGAACCTACGATCCGCGTGTGACGGTGGTGGATGGGAGCGGCATGACGGGATATTGTGATGAAACAGTGACGATCACCGGGGGGAATCCCTGTGAAAGCCTGCAGGCCGACTTCAGCATGGATCCTCAGACCGGCAGCCTGGTGTGTCCCGTGAATACACCCGTTTCTTTCATTGATCAGTCGACGGGAGGAAGTCCGCCCTATTTTTACCATTGGACCTTTTCCGCCGATCCGCTGACAGGAGCCCAGCCAAACCTGCAGGAGGCCTATTCGCAGGGACCTCATGAACTGTGGTTCACTGTCCCGGGAAACTATCCGGTCAGTCTGCATATCTGCGACCAATCGGGTTGTGGCCGGACGATTAGCAGGTCTGTTACGGTTTACCAGCCCCAGCATTGCCTGGTAGCTAAAATCAACAAGATGATCAACGGAAAAGTAGTGTTATCCACCGGACAGCATCGCTTTTACGACCATACCTTCATTCCCTGGTGCACTGCCTGCAGCGATCCTCCCGGAACCAGCCTGTTCCCCTGTGAAACCAACAACGGGTGGAAGTTGTATTCATGGCCTGATAACCAGTTGATTATGAGCAAAAACGGAAAGCCCTACGCCGATACTACCTGTAATCTGCTCAGTGCGCTCGACAGGGAGTTTGGCTTCAATTTCACGGATAAGGGTTATTACCGTCTGCATTTCAAGGCATGGGACAAGACCTGCAATGTGATAACGGGTTTTGACTGCCAGGATGAGACCAACCTCCTGGTGCGTATCGTGGATTGTAATGAATACATTGATATAAGTGAAAGCGGTATTGAATTTCAGTCTGGTTATAATGAGGATATCATTGGCGGGTTTATCATCAGCGGTTCCGGAGGAGCGCCCCTGCTGATCCCGCCTGATGTGGAAATAGCCTTTCTGGCGGTGGGAGAGGTTCATCTGACTGACGGTTTTCAGGCCGAAGAGGCTTGCAGTTTCCGGGCGGCCATCACAGATTGTCCTGGATTTCAGCAACCTTCAATGAGTGAGTTGCAACCTGTTCCGGCGGAGCTGGTGTCTGACTGGGAGGTATTCCCCAATCCTGCCAGGGACAGGGTCACCGTCAGGTTTGAGCAGGACCTGCCTGATTACAGCCTGAGGATTTACAACCTGCTCGGCGAAGCCTTGATCGGCGCGAATTCAATGTCGGGAAGAACACAAACCTTCGATACGGGCAAACTGCCGGCGGGGATCTACCTGGTACGCTTTGTCTGCGGAGGCATCAGCAAAGTCAAACGACTGGTACTTATCCGGTAATTACCCGTCTGACCACATCGATCACGGTACCGTCCACCCATTTGATGGCGGCAACGACTTCCTCTCCCAGCACGGGTTTGGCAGGCTTGCCGCCACAAATGGCTTCTGCTTCCTGCTGCAGTTGCTCAATGGTTTTGATGGGCAGGCCGGAATGTTTCGTTTTTTCAATCAGGTCGGTGCGCAAGGGATTGATGGCGATTCCTCTTTCGGTCACAATCACATCGATCAGCTCGCCGGGTCCGCAGAGGGTAGTTACTTCATCGCGGATTACCGGCATCCTGTCTCTGAAGAGCGGTATGGGAAGAATCGTGCATCGGGAGAAAAGGCAGTTTTGCCAGCCGCCGATACCGTGGAGCAGGTATCCGTCGGAATGGCTGACCACATTGGCGTTGAAGTTCACATCCACTTCAGTGGCGCCGAGGATGACCACATCCACCATAGAAGCAAAATTGCCTTTGCTGTGATAGTTATAACTGGTGAACGGACTGGTGGCCACATGACGGGGGTTCTCTCTCATGGAACGAACACCTTCAAGATCGAAGGTCTGGCCGTCAAGGATATAATCCACCAGGCCTTCTTCCAGCATCTGAACAGGGTATTTGTTGGATCCTCCCCTCAGGAAGCGGGCTTTGATGCCCCTTGCTTTCAATATTTCAGAAAAATATATTCCGATCGACAGGGCGGTACCGCCTGCACCAGCCTGGAAAGAGAAACCGTCGTGAACGATGCCTGCTTCGTCACAGAAACGGGCCGTCAGCTCGGCTATCATAAGGCGGTCGGGGCTTTTGGTGATCTCAGTGGTTCCGGATACGATCTTCTCGGGGATACCCACCTGGTCAACCTTCACCACATAATCCACATAGTTCCCGTGAATTTGCCAGGGGATACAGGGGAAAGCCACCAGGTTATCCGTTACTACGATTACTTTATGGGCATATTGAGAATCTGCGAGGGCAAATCCGAGCGGACCGCAAGCAGCGGAACCGTTCACCCCGTTGGCATTGCCGAAGGAATCTGCCGTGGGGGCTGCAATCACTGCGATATCGATCACCACATCTCCGTCCTGGACAGCCTGGTAGCGCCCGCCATGTGACCTGAGCACGCCGATGCCTTTCATCTTTCCTTCTGAACAAAACTTGCCCAGGGCACCATTCATCGAGCCTTCAATATGGTGGATGGTTCCGTCTTCGAGATATCTTGTCATGGGCTCATGACATGGAAAGGATGCCGATGGGAACCAGACAAGATCCCTGACACCGAGTTCATGCGCAATGTCGAATACCTGCTTGGCGATCAGATCCCCGTTTCTGAAATGATGATGGGTGGAGATGGTCATGCCGTCGCGTATGCCGCATCTGACCAGGGCATCCCTGATGCTGTCCGCCAGCTTGTTGCCGTCTGCGGGATAATTTACACAGGACGGAATGGGGGGGGCATACTTATTGCCTTCAGGAATATACTTTCCGACTCCCATAAAAGGGATGACGGCTTTTCCGTTGATTTCTTCAGGAACCAGCCTGCCTGCCGCATTCCTGACAAGGTGATCATATTTTTTCATTGAGTGCTTCCTCCATCCAGTTTTCAGCCAGTAATTGCATGCCTGTGGCCAGGGCAATGGTTCTTTGGGCTCGTTTTACCACGGGCGGATCGATCATCTTGGTTCCGAGTGAAACCACACCCAGTCCTTTCTGGGTGGCTTCATGGAAGGCCAGAACAATTTTTTTTGCTTTTTCAATCTCTTTTTCATCCGGACCGAATGCCTCATGGATTACTTTGATCTGCCTGGGGTGGATACATCCCATACCGTCGAAGCCCAGGGTCTTGGATCGCAATGCGTTCAATCTCAGTCCCTCCTGGTCAGCCACGTCGCTGAAGACTGAATCTATGGGCTGGATGCCGGCTGCACGGCAGGCAATCACCACCTTGCTTCTTGCGAAAAAGGTTTCTGTTCCTTCGACAGTACGTGAGGTTCCGAGGTCGGCCGTCAGATCTTCCAGTCCGATGGCCATGGCCACGATGTTGTCGGCCGCCCGGGCGATCTCATAACAGTTGACTACACCTGTGGCGCTTTCAATAATAGGCATCAGCCAGACAGGGTAGGTCAGTCCGGCAGCTTCCTGTATTTCTTTGATTTTGTCGTTGACTGCAGCAATCTGCCACACAAATTCACATTTCGGGACTAAAATGAGGTTTACATGGTGGGGTATTACAAAGGACAGGTCGTCGAGTCCGGCCGGGATCTGGTTGATTCTGACCATCTTTTCGGCGCCGTAAAAGTCGAGCGAACGCAAGGCATTCCTGACAAGATAACGGGCTTCGGTTTTCTTCGCCGGAGCCACGGCATCTTCCAGGTCGAGGATAATACCGTCGGGCTTGTGTAAGCCGGCATTGATCATCAGGCTGGGGGTATTGCCCGGAAGATATAGCCTCGAAAAACGGTATTTGTCACGGGCGCTTTGGTAACAGTTGTTTGCGAGCTGGGGTGTCAGATACTCCTTCTCGGAGGGAAGTGCCATTTTGATGGCTGCTTCCAGCCTGGCGGCAATCACAAAAGGAAGTGCACCGCTGTCTTCAATCGTCACACCGGCGTGAAGGACGCCGAAATGAGCCAGAATTTCAAATACCTGGGCCCTGATCTGATCCCCGTACATAACCGCCACTTTGCTCTGCAACTTCAGGTCGATCCCCCCGGAAACGGCCGGGCTGAAGGTCACCGAGCAGTCGGACCGGACTCCCTTTCCTTTGTTTCCTGCGATGAATTCTTTTTCCACGGAAAATTAGTTTTGGTAGTGATTGAAAAAGATTAAAAAAAAAAGGGGCAGGAGCCCCTTTCATTCTGTTACTTTACTTTCGTTGCCCCCGGACGCGACTTATTTTCAGTCTTTTTGGGCTCTTCGACCTTTGGCTTTGGAGCGCTGGTTTTTGGTTTGCTGGCTTTAGCTGCTTCAGCGGCGGCGATGGAATCCTGACGGGCCTGTTCGGCGGCAGCCATGGAATCGGCACGGGCCTGCTCAACAGCAGCGATGGAATCAGCTTTGGCCTTCTCGATCACGGCATTGATGGAATCCTGACGGGCCTTCTCGGCAGCAGCCTTTTCTTCGGCGCTGGGTCCGCAAGCCAGAAATGAAAACATCCCGGCGACGATAAATAACATGAAAATTTTCTTCATGGTGGTAAAAATTAAATTTGATGTGACCTGGTTTCCTAATGAAAATTCGTGCAAAATTAGTAATTTAAATTCATCAGTACAGATTCAATAAAAAAAATTAATTTTGCACGGAATTTGTAAGGAATTTATTTTTCTATACACCAAAGTCTAATTTAAAAGTTAAAAAATGAAAAAATCATTCGTATTGGTACTTGTCCTGGCTATTGCTTCAGGATTGGTCTTCTTCAGCGGCTGTAAAAAAGATGACACCACAGCTCCTGTCATCACGTTAATCGGTGGAGCCACAGTATACATTGACCTGGGTCAGGCATGGGTGGATCCCGGTTTTACTGCCGAAGATGACGAGGATGGTGACATCACCGCACAGGTTGTGGTCACCGGAACCGTTGACAACAAAGTGGTCAATGAATACATGATCACCTACACGGTGGCTGATGATGCAGGTAATGAAACCACCATCGAAAGGAAAGTGTATGTGAGAGCCGAACTCCTCAAAGGAACCTATGATGTGACCGATGTGGTGACCGGTGCCAATGCCGGTACTTACACCTACACCGTTACCATCGATCCCAGCTCCGATTACAACAAGCTGTTATTCAAGAACTTCGGCGGATTCGGTGCCACTGTTACCGTAAGTATCACCATCAGTGGTACCAATGTGACCATTCCTTCACAGTCTCCTCCGGGCATGCCTCCCGGGTTTGAAGGAACCATTACGGGATTTGGTACTTACGATGGCAATACCAAGGAAATCAAGAACATCACCTATACGGTGAATTACACTGCAGGCGGTACCGACAATGGTGTCGCTGCCTACGACAAGCTTTAAATTGTCTTTGACTCACTGGAAAAAAGAAGCTGCCGGTTTCCGGCAGCTTCTTTTTTTATTTTTGCAGAACTGAGTTTGTTGCCGTGGCCACTGCCAAAAAAAAACATCGCCGCGTCGAACGGCATCCCCTGGTGATCAGCGGCCTGTTCATCCTGCTGCTGATCCCGTGTTATATTCTGAGCCGCCTCGCGCTCTGGATCGTCAGTCCTGACCTGTTTCCCTGGGACGGCTTCGGTTCTTTCCTGCTGATCCTCTTCGGTGGCTGCCGCTTCGACCTCGCGGCCATCCTCATGGTAAACCTCCCCTTCCTGGTCCTGCTGAACCTGCCCCTGAAGATCAGAAACCAGGCTGCCTGGAGATGGCTCACAGGGATTGTCTTTGTCCTTTCAAATTTCATTGCCATCCTGGTAAATCTGGGCGACAGTGTCTATTACCGCTTCACCCAGAAAAGAATGACCGGTGATTTCATTAACTACCTCAAAGCCGGCGGCCATGACCTGGTGAACCTCCTGCCGCAATACATCCGCGATTTCTGGTTTGTCCCTCTCTTTCTCCTGCTCCTGGTGGTTTTCCTGGTGATCATTTTCGTCAGGTTCAGAACTTCACGACTGGAAGGCAAAGGACTTTTCTTCTATGGGAAACATCTGCTTTCCTTTGTGGTAGTGATGGCATTTGCCGTAATCTGTATCCGGGGAGGCTTCCAGTTGAAACCAATCAGCCTTGTCACCGCCGGTCAATATGCCCCGCCTTCCCATGTCCCGCTGGTACTCAATACTCCTTTCACCATGATCAAGACCTGGAATCAGTCCGAGGTGAAGGAGGTCAGCTATTTCAGCAATGAGAGGAAAATGCTGGGCATCTTCAATCCCGTCAGGCAGCCGGGCATCCGGGAATGGCGCCCCCGTAATATTGTGATCATCATCCTCGAAAGTTTCTCCGCTGAATTTTCCGCCTTTCTTAACCCGGAGATGGAGTCCACAGCCTACCGTGGCTATATGCCTTTCCTGGATTCACTGATGGCCAAATCACTCACTTTCAGGGGATATGCCAACGGGAAGCGCTCCATTGAGGCCATCCCTGCCATCCTGGCAGGCATCCCTTCATGGATGAATAATGACTATATCACTTCTTCCTTCGCCGGAAATAAGATCCATACCCTGGCAAACCTCCTGAATGGAAAATCATATCATACCTCCTTCTTTCACGGCGGGAACAACGGAACCATGAACTTCGACGCCTTTGCCCGCATGGCTTCGTTCGGGGAATACTATGGAAGGAATGAATATGGCAATGATGCCGACTTCGACGGAAAATGGGGTATCTTCGACGAGCCTTTCTTCGATTTTTTTGCAGGAAAGCTGAACAGTTTTCCGCAGCCCTTTCTGAGTGTCATCTTCTCCTTATCTTCTCATCATCCCTATCCGATTCCGCCGAAATACAAGGGGAAATTTCCCGGGGGCACCCGTCCCATCCATCAGTCGGTAGGTTATACCGACCACGCCCTGCGAATGTTCTTCCAGAAGGCCTCTGCCATGCCCTGGTATCACCACACCCTTTTTGTGATTACGGCCGATCATACTCCGGAACCGGGACTGCCGCTTTACAAAACCCGGCTTGGAAACTACCTGGTTCCCATCCTGTTTTTCGATCCGGATACCAGCCTGCAGGCCTTTCCGGCCAGAACTGTCCAGCAGATCGATATCATGCCGAGTGTGCTCGACTACATCGGTTTCAAAGAACCCTACATCTGTTTTGGCAGCTCCGTCTTTGATCCGGCTGCACCACGCTTTGCCCTGTCGTATCTGAATAATTCCTATTTCCTTGTGAAGGACAGGCATGCCATGGTATATTTGCCCGACAGCGTGACGGCCCTTTACGACCTGAAGACAGATCCCATGCAGAAACTCGACCTGGTTGGAAAGGGCGACCCTTCAAGAGATAAAATGCTGAATTTTCTGCGTGCAGTGATTCAGCAATATAACCACCGACTGAGAAACAACAGGATGACGATCAGGCAAAATGAATGAAAAGGCGCAGGCAACTGAGGTATTGTTTATTTTGAATCCGGTTTCGGGGAAGGGACATCCGGATGAGATCAATGCACTCATCCGAAAGCATGCTGGCCTTGGTGAGGATGCTTACCGTATCGCCATTACAGACCATCCGGGGCATGCGGTTGCACTTGCGGCAGCCGCTGCAGCCGGGGGAGCGGACCTGGTCGTTGCTGTCGGCGGAGACGGTTCGGTGAACCAGGTGGCCAGTGCCCTGGTGGATACGAATACCGCGATGGGAATTATCCCTGCCGGTTCAGGAAACGGACTTGCCCGGCAACTTGGAATTCCCTTGGATCCGGTCCAGGCGCTCAGGGTCATCGGCCGGAGGAAAACCGCTTGCATCGATACCGCAACAGCCAACGGGACTTTCTTTGTCAGTATGGCCGGCGTGGGATTCGACGCCCTGGTGGCTGAAAAATTCGCCCGGGCAAAAACCAGGGGTTTTTTTACATACCTGAGAATTATCCTCGCCGAATTCAGAAAATACAAACCCAGGAAGTACGAACTCCTCTTCGATGGCAAACGCATGCGCTACAGGGCTTTTATGATCAGTTTCGCCAACTCCGGACAGTTTGGCTACAATACTTCCATTGCCCCCGATGCCAGTTTGAGTGATGGAATGCTTGACATATGCGTGGTTGGGAAACCTGCCCTGACCGACATTCCCCGGATCGTGTACCTCTTGCTTAGCGGGAAAATCCAGCAACTCGACTATATAGATACATTCAGGGCGGGGGAAATCCTTGTACGCAGGAAAAAAAGTACTGTAGTCAACATCGACGGTGACCCCGTAATGCTCGATAAGGATTTGATCATTAAGCTAAAACCATTATCACTCAGGGTTGTTATTCCTTAAAATATTCCAATGGCAGCGAGAAAATCCGGTGGTATCGTCTATTCAACGAATCCTGATTTCGTTTATAATGATGAGGGTGTTCACGAACCGGATACACCCGAACCTTCCCGCCAGGATTTGCGGCTTTGGCTGGAGAAAAACCACCGCGGAGGAAAAACGATGACAGTGATCAGGGGATTTACCGGTAAAATGGCTGACATGGAAGCCCTTGCCAGGAAATTAAAAACCTCCTGTGGTACGGGTGGCAGTGTGAAGGATGGAGAGATACTGGTACAGGGCGATATGAGGGAAAAGGTTCTTAAACTGCTGTCTGACTGGGGTTACCGGGTTAAAAAAGCAGGCGGATGATGGATTTCTCAGATTACCGCCAGGACTATACCCTCGGCTCCCTGCATGAGCAGGACCTGCCGGCGGTACCGGCCGAACTCTTCAGGACATGGTTCGAAGCCATCCTGCAGACCGGGAAGGAAGATCCCACGGCCATGGTGCTGGCTACTGCCACGGCAGCCGGAAGGCCATCCTGCCGGATGGTGCTGTTGAAAGCCTTTGAGGATGATACCTTCGTGTTTTACACCAATTATGAAAGCCGCAAGGCAACGGAGCTCGGTGAAAATCCTTTTGCTTCCCTTCTCTTTTACTGGCCTGCATTTGAACGGCAGCTGCGGATTGAGGGACAGGTTGCCATGCTGGAAGCCAAAGCATCTGACAGCTACTTTAGGCAACGCCCGCCGGAAAGCAGGCTTTCTGCCCTTGTTTCGCCCCAGAGCCGGGAAATCCCATCACGGCAGTGGTTGGAAACAAGACTGGAGGCTCTCAGGCAACAAGCTGATCCCGAAACCGTTGCCCGGCCACCCCACTGGGGCGGATACCGGCTTTTCCCCCATCGGTATGAGTTCTGGCAGGGTAGACCCGACCGCCTGCACGACCGTATCGTGTATGAACGGAGTGATGCTGGCTGGAACCGCTTCCGGCTCGCTCCCTGATCAGCTTGTCTTTTGTTTTAACCAGGCAGTGATGATCTCCAGCACCCTGGGTGAGATGGTCACTTCAATTTTACCGTATTCTTCTGGCGAACCGGTTTGGGCCGGCTGAAACAGGTGGTTCAGCCCCTGCAATTCCACAACCTCATGATCGGCATTATTGGCCTTTTCCAGGGCTTTTTTCAGTGCCTTGATATTATCGTCGGGCGGGACCTGAAGGTCCTTGCTGCCGTAAAGGGCCAATACCGGGCACTGTATCAGCGACAGGTAAGGAACAGGGTCGAGGGTCAGGAAGGTTCGGAACCAGGGGGAATTCAACTGCCGGATCTGTGCTTCGATATACGCTGCGTTGCCTGCTTCCGTGTTATCTGAGCTGGTCAGGTTTTCCTGAAGGATTTTCCTGATCTTCATGGCTGCAGCTGCCGTATCAGCGGTTTTCTTCACGATGGAGAATATTTCGCGATTGGTCTTATCTGCTTCTTTCAATTGTTTGCTGTCCGACCCCATGGCTTCGGCAATGAGCCTGTTCTGCCTGAGCAGGAGGTCATCTCCGGGCAGGGCAGGCCCTGCCAGCAGGATGACAAAGGCCGTTGCCAGGTTCTGGCCTGCCACAATGGCTGCGATGAGGCCTCCTTCACTGTGTCCTGCAAAGCCGATACCTGAAGGGATGATCCTGTTGTCGTTCCGCAGGTAATCAAACGCAGCTCTGGCATCCGTGGCAAAATCCAGGGTGGTGGCGGTTTCAAACTTCCCTTCCGAAGAACCCGTGCCCCTGTCATCATAGCGCAACACCGCGATCCCGTTCCTGCTCAGTTGATCGGCTATCACAAGGAAGGGCTTGTGCCACAGCAGCGATTCGTCCCTGTCCTGCGGACCGGATCCGCTTATCAGGATACAGGCCGGAAATGACCCCGTACCCTCGGGAATGCTCAGGGTACCGCTCAGCCTGATCCCCCCGAATTGGTTCCTGAAGGTCACTTCTTCCGTTTGGTAGGGGAATGGAGGCTTAGGCTCCTGCGGTCTGCGTAAGCGTAAATCTTCCGTGGTCTTGTCAAGGCGGAGTGGAAGAGAAAGCCCCGACTGGCTCCAGCTGCCTGCAATGCTTGTGTCGGAAGCCTGGTAAACGCCCCTGAAAATCCCGTTCACAGCCCTGCTTTCAAGAATCACACTGTCCCCCTCCAGCCTGATCCCTTCTACCTCAATGCCTTCCGCTCCCTGGTCCGGACTGTCCATCAACACCAGCCATCCCTGCTTGTCATCCTGCATGAATCGGAACACCACCTTCAGCCGGCTTTTCCCGAAACTCAGACTCCCTGCCCAGCTGCCGGACAGCACATCCCCGGGTACCTGCGCCCATGCCCCGGGAAGGTTCATCAGGGTCATCATCACGGCAAACAGTGTGATGATTTTATGTTTTTTTAAGGATTTTTTCATTTTCAGATGAGTTTTAAATGAATAAAAATGATACTTTTGCACCGCAATTTAGACTAAATAAAAATAGCTGATTATGAACAAGTACGAAAAGAAGGTTGCTGAAGATAAGGTTTTTTACCTGTCGAACGGGCAAGTGCTTTCCAGTCTGAAGGACCTCTATACGGGAATTCAACAGATGCCGGATGATGTGTTTTTTCATCATGTCTCTTCGGAGAAAAATGACTTTGCCAACTGGGTGAGCGCCGTGATCGGTGATAAAACCCTTGCAGCAAAGGTAGCAAAAGCCGGGACACCTGTCATGCTGAAGGATGTACTCACCAGCCTGTTTGAGGCTGCTCCCAAAGCCGGCACAACTGCCGTAAAGAAAGCCGCAGCCGTGAAGAAGCCCGCAGCCGTGAAGAAGGCCGCTGCACCAAAAGCAGCTGCAAGCAAAGCCGCTGCAAGCAAGGCAAAAGGAAAGAAATCCTGATCAGGGCTGAAAGACACATGAGGCAAAACGGGTGGAGTAGGCTGCAAAAAAGCCGATTCCCCCGTTTTTTATATTCCCCCTGATGTTTGCCGGAGGGCCTGAGATCAGGGGATTCTTGTAGCCTGTTTCGATCTGGACAGCCCAGATAAATTCGAGGTATTCCCTTGTGATACCGGCGATGCGGGCAGTAATCACATCCCCGGGATTTACAATTTCCCTGGGGTATTCCTTTTGTAAAAACCCGATCACCACTCCATTGGTGTAACTGCCGTTGAACAGGACATCGTCTGTGGCGATCACCTTGTCAATGGTATCGGTCATCAGGATTCCGTTTTTATAGATGTGGAACATATAATAGTTGACTGTCGGCGGATCCAGCGCATAGCACTGTACGATCCAGGCTTCCCAGGCAGGCTGGTAAACGACCTTGATGGAATCCAGCGCTTCGACCTGCGGCAGCATGCATTCAGCTTCGTAACGGCTTTGCCCGTTGATGGCTTCGGCCAGATCGATGCGCAGCCTGTAGTTTCTGCCAGCGATGCCAAACACCCCTGCTGTGGTTTTGTACAAGCCCGCTTCGAGGCTGTCTTCTGTCAGTACGAACACCTGTTCCCCATCACTGATACTTACCTGTGCACCGCTTACAGCCGGAGGCTTACCGCTGTAGTAAAAGTCGGTGCTTTTCGTCAGGCGGACGCAGTGGGCTGTGGTATCTGTGGTGATGGCGCCGTCGACCACCAGCCTGGTAAAGGTGCTGTCCAGTTCCAGCTCTATCCTTTCCGTACAGGCTGTCATGCTCAGCATAAAAACGGCCGCAAGGAAATTCGATGCCATGCGTCTTGTGATATGGATATAAAGCTTTGCTTTCATCAGAAGTTGAAGTTGTAGGTGATGGATGGAATGATGCTGAACAGGTAGGTTTTTTCAGCATAGATGAGATCCGGATTGTCAGGATCAGTTTCGAAGTTGATCGTCCAGGCATTTTTTCTGGCGTAGACGTTGTAAATGGAGAAATTCCACTCACCAAACCATTTTCTGCCTGTTTTTTCTTTGCTTCTGAGGCTCAGCGACACGTCAAGGCGGTGATAGGCGGGCATGCGGTATGCATTGCGGTCGGAATAAACCGGTACGATCTTGTTGCCGATCACGGCCCTGCCGGTCGGGAAGGTGACAGGCTGCCCGGAAGCGTAAACCCAGTTTGCGCCGCAACTGGTCCGTTTACCCAGGGCATAGTTTACGACAACAGCCACATTATGCGGCCTGTCATATGGTGAACGGTAAGCAGCTCCGTCGTTGATCTCCGCGGTCTTCCTCATCGAACGGCTCAGGGTGTAGCTGATCCATCCGTTCAGCCTGTCCTTTTGGAGCCTGATGTAAAATTCCAGTCCGTATGATTCCGTTTCTCCGAAACGCAGCTCTCCTTCAAGTTCCGGATTCAGCAGCAACTCCGCATGGTCTTTGAAATCAACGCTGTGGTGGTTCTTTTTATAATAAACCTCAGCAGAGGTTTCGAGTTGATTTGACAGGAAATTCCGGAAATAGCCGGCCGAAACCTGGTCTCCTTTCTGCGGTTTCACATTCGGACTCGACGGGAACCACACATCCAGCGGATTGCCGGAAGCGGAATTACTTGCCAGGTGTATGTATTGCAGGGTTCGCGAATAGGATGCCTTGAGCGAAGAAGTACTGTCGAGCATCCAGGTGAGTGCCAGCCGGGGTTCCATCCCTGCGTAATGGTTAAAGACCTTCCCGGCCGGATATACCGTGGAATCAATGGTTTCATACTGCTCATCAAAACGGTAGACCACGCCTTTCCCCATATTCTGAAACAGGCTGAACCTGGCTCCATAGCGAATGCTCAGCCTCGGTATCAGTTGCTGTTCGTTTTGCAGGTAAACGGCATGTTCCAGGGCATAGCTTGCCGGCAGGATGAACTCGTTGAAAAAAGTATTGTCGCCAATGCCTTTGGCCGATCCCGGAATAAAGGTATGCCAGGCGGAATGAAGACCGAAACGGATGGTGTTGCCGGGATTGGGGTAATAGCCGAAATCGGCCTTCAGGGCATAATCATCGAGCTGTGATACCCATTTGAAGGATTCGGCTTTGCCTTCCGGTATTCCAAGACCATAGTCAAAACGGCTGCTGATCAGGGTGAAATTGGAAAACAACTGTTGCGAGAACAGGTGGTTCCAGCGAAGCGTCAGGGTCTGGTTGCCCCAGTTCATCTTGAAATCAGGGTTTTTAAAGATATCTCTTCCCAGGTAGGAGCTGATGAAAATCCTGTCTTTTTCCCCGATGTTGCAGTTGATCTTGGCGTTCAGGTCATAGAAATACAGCGAATTGTCATTCAGGTCTTCGTCTTTCGACAGACGCAGGAAAAGATCGGCATAGGTCCTGCGGCCGGAAAGGATAAAGGATACCTTGTCCTTGTCGAGCGGTCCTTCCAGTGTCAGCCGGCTGGAGATGGTGCCGATACCGCCGGTGCCTGAGAATTTCTTGCTGTTGCCGTCCTTCATCCTGACATCCAGCAGTGAGGAAAGCCTTCCCCCCGCCGATGCCGGTATGTCTCCCTTATAAAGTTTCACATCTTTGATCGCATCATTGTTGAATACAGAGAAAAAGCCCATCAGGTGTGAGGCATTGTACACGGTGGCTTCGTCGAGCTGGATGAGGTTCTGGTCGGGGCTGCCTCCCCTGACGGAGAAACCGGAGGCGCCCTCACTGGTAGTCTGCACTCCGGGAAGCAGCTGGATCGCTTTCAGTATGTCCACTTCTCCCATCAGTGCCGGAATCTGGCGTATCGTCCGTATATCCATCTTTACCACGCTGGTTTCCGTGCTCCGCACATTTTCGCTGCTTCGCGTACCGCTGACTACCACTTCTTTGAGCATTTGCTGCCTGAGCGCAAGCTCCACGCTGACCTGGAGGTTCTGATTCAGGTCGATGTGCCGGGTAACACTCTCGTAACCGATAAAGGACCAGGTGATGCTGTACTTTCCCCCTGGCAGTGAAATCGAGTAAAAACCATACACATTGGTGGTGGTACCGGTTTTCAGTTCCTGCACGAAAACGGTGGCCCCGAGCAGTTCCTCCCCGCTGCGGCTGTCTTTTACATAGCCGCTGATGGTGTATTTACGCGTGCCCTGGGCTTGCAGGGGAGAAAGGAAAGCGGGCAGCAGGAATAGGGTGATGCAGGCGATCAGTCTGGTAGTCATTTTTGTGGATTGGAAGAAATGCTTTATTGATTTTTGGTTTTAAAGCTGCCGAACAACAGGCTGATGTTGGCCAAAGGCCCGTTGAAATCTGCTTCCCGGTAGTATTGGTAGTAGTTTCCGCCGGTATGGAGAAAGCGTTTGTCAATGCCGCCCACAAAGCGGTAACCCAGTCCGAATGCCAGCCTGAACCACCTGGTGATGTTCAGCTCTGCTTCAGCTTTGGGAAGAAAAACGAAAACATTGTCCACTCCCAGATGATCCTCGATGTCCTGGTCATAATCATCATACAGGGATATGGCTCCCCAACCGATCATCCCTGTGAAACTCAGGTGGATTTTACTATTTGGGTCGGGTATATAACCAAAAAGGAAACCGCCGTGACCAAAGCCGACCAGGGGGTCCTTCAGGCAGCTCTGAGGGAGCGGTTCATCGTAGTAGTGTCTCGTAGTCAATCCAAGACCATAGCCTCCGAGGATAAAGCGCTGGTTGATGAGAATCCCGCCACCCCCCCCGGCAGATACGGCGAATTCACCCCTGATGGAGGAAAATTCTGCCATGGGCCCTCCAAAACCGGAGATGCTCAGCGACTGGCCGCTCCCGAACAGGTATTGCATCTCATTGCTTTCCTGCGCCCGGAGCAGGACACCGGAGTAAAGCAGTAAAAACAGAAATAATGGTTGCAGTGCTTTCATAATAACGGATTGAATGTGTAAAAATAACACCAGACCTGATATGACCGGCGTTCTGATGTTATTTCTTAATTAATTATTATTTCCTGATTAATTCTTATTTCCCGACGATCACAAAAACCGTCCTGCGGTTTTTTGCCCTCCCCTCCTCACTGGTGTTGGGTGCTACCGCTTTGCTTTCACCGAATCCCTTGTACGATAACCTGCCGGCCGGAATACCCTTTTCCACCAGGTAATCATTCACGGATTTCGCCCGGTTGTCAGATAGTTTCAGGTTATAATCGTCATTGCCCACATCGTCGGTATGTCCCTCGATAGACACTTTAATGTCCGGGTTTTCAATAAGGAATTCCCTGAAACCGTCGATCACGATCCTGGATTCTGCCGTCAGTTCGTAGGAATCTGTATTGAAGTACACGTCATTGAGTTTGAAAGTCTGGCCGAGCTCGATGGGTTTGATGGTCATGTCCACCTTGGCAGGAGCCTTGAATACGGTATCTTCGACGGCGATGTATTTCGATTCAAAACCGAAACCCTCTTTCTTCACGGTCATGATGTAATCATTGCGGAAAAGAACCACGGCCGCATACTCTCCGGTGAGGGTGTCAACCGGGATCTGGGTCACTTTTCGGGTACTGACATTCTTCAGTTCCACGCGGGCTTTGACGGGTTCTTCAGCTATCCAGGGATCGGGTTCGTTCTGTTGGGCCATGGGCTTGTCTACCTTCACCTGCCCCTTTACCAGCAACACTTTCTCGGGTCTTGCTTCGGGATAGAGGTCGAAAAAGAATACGTCCCAGCCGCCGGGACCCTCCAGCTTGTTGGAGGCGAAATAGCCGTAATGTCCGTCGGTGCTGACGAAGAATCCCACATCATCGCTGGTCGAATTGATCGGGTAGCCGATGTTTCTGGGTTTTCCCCATTTTCCGTCATCCCCGGCCTTCACGAAAAAGATATCATAGCCCCCCATTCCCATATGTCCTGTGGAAGAGAAATACAGCGTCTTATTGTCGGGATGGATAAATGGCGATTTCTCATTACCCCGGCTGTTGATCTCCGGTCCGAGATTCTCGGGTTTTGACCAGTTGCCTTCCGGCGATTTCACGGTCTTATAGATATCATAGCCGCCCAGCCCGCCCGGCCGGTCGCTTACAAAGTAGACCGTACTTCCGTCGGCCGAGATGGAAGGCTGTGAATCCCAGGCGTCCGGAAGGTTTACCTGGCTGCCCAGCACCCTGATCTCATCCCATTCTCCTCTCTGTTTTTCCGAATAACAGATATCACAGTTGTAATAAGTGCCTTTTTCATATTTACAACGGGTATAGACAAGAAAACGGTTGTTCACTGTCACCGATGCGCCTCCTTCATTATCGTACTGGTTGAAAGGGTAGGGCATCTCATTGCCACGGTCGAAGATCCCGTTCTCCCTCGAGGCAAACATAAAACGCTCCACGAACTTCTCCCTGGGTATCAGGTCGTTCTTATTGGGAGGCATTTTTACATTCCGGGTAAAAAAAGCGATTTCGTTGTCGGGGGAAAGGATAGGCAGATACTCATCATAAGAAGTGCAAAGGTCGCGAACCGGCATGGGCTTGAAAGGCACGGGCTTACCCGTCATCTCGATGTAGAATTTCGAATATTTCAGGATCTGTGCCGCCCGGTCATAATCCTGGTCGGTCTGAACCTTGTCCACATCCTTCAGGAAAGCCTCCATGTAATCCATGGCCTCCCTGTATTGCTCGTTGCTGTATGCAATATCGCCAAGGTAAAAGTAGATGTAGGGGTGATACCCGGGACAAATCTCAAGGACTTTCAGGAAATTTTTTTCAGCGGCCTGATAATTCGGCACAGAACGTTTGAAATTGATCAGTCCCATCATGAAATATGCACCGGGCGCATCTGCTTCTTCTTCAAGCACTTTTTTACAAAGGCTGAAGGCAGTGGCAAAGTTTTTCCTTTTAAAATCGTCTTCGGCCTGTTCGTAAAGCTTCAGGGCTTTCTTGTCCGTGGCGGGCGGACAACTGTCCTGGGCTTGCAGGCAGGCAAGCGGGAAGGTGAAAATCAGGAAAATTACAATCCGTAGCCGCATGTGTCACATGTCATGATCACTGCAAAAGTCCTAAAAAAAAACTGTCAGGCGGGAGGATGTGGAAAAATCGTGACAATTAACCGCTGAATGGCCTGCGGTTGTCAGCGGATGGTCCTTTGCCGCAGCAGGTGGTCGGCCGTTACCAGGCAGGCCATGGCCTCCACTACGGCCACGGCCCTCGGTGCGATACAACTGTCATGCCTGCCGCTGATTTTCAGTGTAACGGGTTTGCCGAGCCTGTCTGATGTCTGTTGTTCTTTACTGATAGAGGGTACGGGTTTGAAGGAACAACGGAAATACACATCCTGGCCGCTTGTGATACCCCCCAGCACACCGCCGGCATGGTTGGAAGAAGTGCTGATATTGCTGTCCTGCCTCCCGGAACCCCCTTCAACAGTCGGAATGAAAGGGTCGTTGTGTTCGGATCCTTTCATGGAGATGCCTCTGAAACCGGAACCGATGTCGAAGCCGTTGCAGGCGTTGATGCTGAGCATGGCCTTGGCCAGGTCGGCCCCGAATTTGTCGAAAACGGGTTCTCCCAGACCGGCGGGCAGATTCCTGATCAGGCAGAATACCTCGCTGCCGGTGGAATCTCCTTCTTTCCGGATCGTGTCGAGATAAGCCTCCATCTCGGCAGCAACAAACGGATCGGGACAGCGCAGTGCATTGCTTTCGATCTCTTCCCGCCGCAGGATGAGATTGCGCGGATCGACTGACAGCTTACCGATCCCTGAGGTACAGGCGATCACTTCAATGTGTTGCACGTTCAGCAAAACCCTGGCAATACTGCCTCCTGCAACCCTTACAGCCGTTTCCCTTGCCGAGGAACGCCCCCCGCCCCGGTGGTCACGGATGCCATATTTAACCTGGTAAGTGTAATCTGCATGCGAAGGCCGGTAGACATCCCTTAATTGTTCGTAATCGCCCGGACGGCTGTCGGTATTCCTGATGATGAATGCGATCGGACTGCCCAGCGTCATCCCTTCGAATACGCCCGACAACAGTTCCACTTTGTCTTCTTCCTGCCTGCTGCTCGCCAGCCGTGATAAACCGGGACGGCGACGGTCTAGTTCCTGCTGGATCAGGGCAGTGTCGAGCGGAAGTCCTGGCGGACAGCCGTCTACAACCCCGCCGATCACCGGTCCGTGCGATTCTCCGAAACTCGTGAGCCGGAAGATCTTGCCTGTGGTGTTGCCGGCCATGATATCGCTATGCTTCTTTCAGCATCTTCAGCTTCACTTCAAGCAGCTTCATCTCCTCTTTCGCCTTGTTGATCTTCTTTTCAAACTCTTCTCTCAATAAATCGGCCTTCTGCGAATGTGCCAGAAATCCGATGTTATTCTCCCATAAATTGATCTCTTCCTGTATTTGGTTGATTCTCTGGGCGATGCTGTTCTTTTCCCGGTTCAGAAACCGGAAGGCGTCCGGTGAATCTTTCACCATATGCTCATAGCGGTTCCTGATTTGCAAAGCGTTTACCTCGGTTGCCGAAATCTTGAGCCGGTCAAGCTGCTCGTTGATGGCGGCCCGGAAAGCGGACTGCAGCCGCTCTTTTTCCCTGATGGGAACAAAACCGATCTCCATCCATTCCCGCTGGAAGGTGTTGATGATCTCAAGGTTCTCCCGTTTGTCACCGCTGAACTGGTAGGCGGCAACCTTCTGTATCAGTTCTTCCTTCTTTTTCAGATTGTCCTGCTCCGATGCCTGGATATTCGAAAAATGGCCTGCCTTGTGTGTGAAAAATTCGTCGCAGGCTGCCCGGAACCGTTTCCAGATCTTCTCGCTGTATTTCCTGGGGATGGGTCCGATCTTTTTCCATTCCTCCTGAAGCCGGATCAGCTCCTGTGTGGTCTTCTTCCAGTCTGTGCTGTCTTTGATGGCTTCGGCCTGGGCACAGAGGTCGAGTTTCAGATTATAGTTGTGGTTCTGCTCTTCCTTGATGTCGGAGAAAAACTCCTTTTTGTTGGCGAAGTAGGTGTCTACCAACGTTTTAAAACGTTGCCAGATCTCGTCGTTCGCACTTTTCGGGGCAGGTCCGATGGTTTTCCAGATTTTTTGCAGTTCGTTCAGCTGATCGGTCGTTTCCTGCCATTGCTTATTGGTAACTGTCTCGGCGGCCAGAATCTTCTCGGCCTGGTCGATCAGGGCATTCTTGGCCATCAGGTTGCTTTCCTGTTCTTCCCTGATCTGGTCGTAATACTCCCTGCGCCGCTCATTGATCTTGTCGGTGGCGTCCTTGAAACGTTCCCAGATCTCGTCCTTCTTATCCAGCGATACCGGCCCGATCTCCTTCCACTCATCATGGTACTGCTGAAGCTGTTTGAATGATTTCAGGATGGAAGGTTCCAGCAACAGGGCCTCGGCCTTCTCGCAGATGGCAATCTTCAGTTCCAGGTTCTTCCTGAGATCCAGGTCTTTCAGTTCCTTGTTGATCTTTACCTTGTCGAAGAATTTCTCTACCAGGAAGTGGTAGTTCTGCCAAAGGGTGTTGGCATCGTTCTTGGGAACCATGCCGATCTCTTTCCATTTTTCCTGCAGAATTTTAAACTCGTCGTATGTCCTCTTCAGGGTTTCTTCGGAGTTGATCAGCACCTTCAGCTCTTCCAGAATCTGCTGTTTGGCTGCCAGATTCTTTTCCTTCTGATGTTCAAGTGCTTCAGTATATTTTTGTTTTTTTGCCTTGTAGATGTTAAACAACTCATTGAAGCGGCTTTCCAGGCTGTCTTCCCCTGCCTGGAATTCTTCCCGTTTTCCTCCCGTTGCCAGGAAAGCTTCCAGTTGCTGCTGGTGATCCGTTTTGGTGAGCCTCAGGAAGGCCCCCTTGATCAGGGCAAGCTGCGTCTTCACCGTATTCACGTCTTCAGCCTCCAGGTGCTGTTCCAGAGCGGCGATCAGTTGTTCCCGGCTGAGATGTTCGAAATCGCCTGCGGCTTCCGCTGTTTCTGCTTCTTCTTCCTCCGCCTCGCTTTCCTCATGCACTTCCGCCGGACTGTCCGCAACTCTCTCTGTTACCTCAGTTTCCGTACTGACTTCCTCTATCGCTTCAGCAACCTCCGCAACGGGCTGCTCCGCTTCCGCGATTGCTGCAACAGGCTGTCCGGGCTCAATATCAGGATTGAGCGCTTCATGCACTGTGGTCTCAGTTACCGGCTCGTCAGGAAGGACAGGTTCCGGCATGATTTCCGTACCGGGAACCTCTGCAATGGTTTCTGCTTCTTCGGACGGTTCAGCAGTAAGTACTTCTGCTTCCACCTGTTCCTGAATATCCTGCTCCTGTTCACTTGCTTCCATCATGGGTTGGGATGCTTCCGGTTCAGGTTCGGGGGAAGCCTGGTCGGCTTCTAAAACTGGTTCAGCAGTATGTGCTTCTGCTTCAACTTGTTCCTGAATGTCCTGCACTTGTTCACCTGCTTCCATGATGGCTTGGGATGCTTCCGGCTCAGGTTCGGGGGAAGCACTTTCAGCTTCTGTGGCCGGCAAAGTATCGGCCAGGGGATCCTCGGCCAAGGCTTCGGCTGCCGGGGCATCTTCTGCAGGCATTGCGGCAGTTTCTTCCGGAGTTCCGGCGGAGACCGGCTCTGTACCGGCCGGATTCAGCGTTTCAGTGTCTGTGCTTTCAATTTGATCGCCGGTGTCGGCGGGTTGTGACTGAAGGATGTCTTCAGTTTCTTCGGGACGGGAATCGTTGGAGGGCTTGGTTTCCATTATTCACTAAGGAATTGGGTTAATAAAACGTATTAAATGTCAGAATTATAAGGTGGTACAGCAGGGTTCCCTTCTGCATCGCCTTATTTACTGGAAGATTACATGCATCATTTTTTATGGTTTCCTTTCAAAAAGGAATGCAAAAATAGTAAAAATCCTGATATCCCAAAGAAAAGCGGATAGAGACGATAGCAGTGAAGCAGCTTCAGACCGTTGATGACTGTATTTTATCCGACAGTTTGAACCTTGTGTCCGTTTTCTCTTCCGTCTGGGATAGCCAGTTTTGATTCCGGTTAATAAGCTGCTTCATGACAGCACTGTGCCGTGTGGGTGCCTGGTGTGCGCATCTCCGCTCCGGTCAACGCAACGCACAGGCATTCAAAGCCTTAACCTTAGTTCAGGGCTCTGCGGTTGAAGAGGGTATATCCGATATTGAAGGTGAGCAGCAGCGGCTGGTCGTACGACTCAAAATAGTTCAGCGTAAGGCTTACGGGGGCAAAGGGACCGTTCCAGACGAGCGTGGCAGCTCCGAGCATATAGCGTCGGGAGAAAGGATCGCCGAACCTTGTCTGCTGGTTGTCCTGTTCGATCAGGGGCCGGTAGGGCTGAAACACATAAGCTTCGAGCCGCAGATCAATCCTGCTCATCAGGTGGACAACCTGCTGCAGTCCGAAAGCCCCATAGGAAATCGCCCTCAGGGATGGGATGAAGAGGGTCCGGCTGTCGGGCAGTTGTTCAAAGGAGGAGGAAGCAAGCAGGGTGGCCGTGTGGTTGCGGAAAAACGGCTGGTTCGACAGTACCATTTCCGCAAAAACGCCGAGGCTGAGCCTTTTCATCTGCCTGTAATAGTTCAGGTAGGTCATGCGGTACTGGTACCACTGGTGATAGCGTTTATAAATAATCCCCTTGAGGGCCAGGGAGGTGGATCCGGGTTCATATCTCTCGGTTCCGGCCACGAACCTGAATTCAATCTCCATTTTCAGTCCGCTGGAGGCGAATGCTTTGCGGTCGAGCGAGTTCAGTTCAAACAGGATGGCCGGCGTGCCCAGGTCGAAGAAAGAACGGTCGGCCGTGTCCTCCCTCGCAAAGGTGTTGGTCTGGTAATAATCGTTTCTGAGGTGTGCGGTGCAGTATGAGAACAGTACCTTCCCCTTGTTCCCCAGCGGCAGTCCCAGTTTGGCCTCCGCATGGTTGTCGTTTTTAATGAGATAGGAAGGTGTTTTGTCCTCGAAAAAATAAGTGCGTGTCCTGAAGTAGTCCCATTGGTTGAAGGAAACATCCGCTTCCAGGTAACAGGGCAGCCTGGAGGGGAAGTCCATGCGCACGCCCGCGTAAGCAGCCGAATAAAACCTGCCGATATAGGTGTTGGCGGTGAATGTAATGGCCTGATTTCCAAGATACTTATACCGTGCGCCGAAGAAAGCGGTATTCACCGGCCTGGAAGAGATATTGCCGCCAATGGTCAGCAGGGTGTTTTTTTCCTTTTCCACATTCAGGTTCAGACGGTAAATTCCCCGGGCAGGTTCGTAGGTGAGGGTGGGGTAGATGGCTTCTATTTTGTCGTCGGATAGTACCTTGAAGTATTGGGGTTTCAAATCTGACAGCTTGAAATGCGTCTTGTCGCGGATCAGGATCTTTTGGAGGTAACGGCTCTGTTTGCGGTTCAGGTTCATGAGTCTGACAGAGTCAATCAACATGGCCGGAATCTTCTCTTTAAAACTCCTGCGCCTTTCCTTCACCGTTTCAATGGACCGGGCGACTGGGACAAGCTTCCTGATTTCATCGATGGCACGGAGGGTTGACACATAAGCGCTGTCGATGATACCGGCCGACATGCTGAAGTCCGTGATGCCGGTCGGCGGCAGGTCCGGAATGATCAATACCGACTTTTCGATTGGAATCTGGTAGTCGGTTTTAGTCATCAGCATCGACTGCAACTGGGAGAGGATGTTGTTTTCTTCGGGGGGAGGATAATTGGATGCGGCTTTGCTGCCGATGATGACATCCGGATTGAAATCGGCCAGCATGACATCCACTGGAAAATTGTTGTACATGCCCCCGTCGAAAAGCAATTTCCCGTTGATACGGATGGGTTTGAAATAAAACGGGAAGGTCATCGAGGCGCGGATGGCCGAACCGAGGTCTCCGTCGCGGAGGACTACGGGAAGGTTGACTGCTACATCCGAGGCCACACAGCGAAAGGGTATCATCAGGCTGTCGAAATGATAAGCAGCCCTGGCCGCTGCGCCGGAGAATATCTCCATAAAGGCGTAATCCATCTGGTGGGGAGAGATCAGGTTGGCCGGGATGAGGCTCGGAAGCACCAGGGAGTCGAAGTTAAACGAAAAGTTAAGCCAGCTTGCGTCCTCCTCCTGCTTTTTAAAATGAAAGATGTATTGGCTGTTGATATTGCCGGATACCCAGTCCTGGAATTCACCGGACGAAAACAATGCCAGCATTTCGTCCGGGCTGTACCCTGAGGCATATAATCCTCCGATGATGGCGCCCATGCTGGTGCCGGTGATGTAGTCTATCGGGATGCCTTGTTCTTCAAGCGCTTTGATGACCCCGATATGGGCAATGCCTTTGGCGCCGCCACCGCTCAATACCAGTCCGACCTTCTGCGGGAAGCATGCTGCGCTGTATAGCAGCAGGAACAGTAAAATGACAAGGCCTGGCCGGTAAGCAGGAAGCTTCATCTCACACTTTGGCCAGTGCCTGATCAAGATCCGCGATGATGTCTTCCAGGTCTTCGATACCCACGGAAAAGCGTACAAGTCCGTCGGTGATTCCGGCCTCTTCTCTTTTATCTTTCGGCAGTCTGGAGTGGGTCATGGAGGCCGGGTGCTGGATAAGGCTTTCCACCCCGCCCAGTGATACCGCAAGAAGCGCCAGTTTCATGTTGTCCATCAGGATTTTGCCTGATTCATACCCGCCTTTCACTTCGAAACTGATCATGGTGCCCGGACCGTCCATTTGCCGCTTCGCCAGCTCATACTGAGGGTGGGAGGGAAGTCCGGGGTATTTCACCCAGGCTACTTTTGGGTGATTCTCCAGGTAAGACGCTACTTTCATAGCGCTCTGCTGGGCCTTTTCAATCCTGATACCCAGGGTCTTAACACCACGGATGACCAGGAATGCCTGGTGGGGATCCATGTTGAATCCCATATTGACCATGATATGCCTGATTTTCTGGTAATGCGCGGCTTCTTTGGCTATCACCACCCCACCGACGATATCGGCATGTCCGTTGATGAATTTGGTGAGGGAGTGCAGCACGATGTCGGCCCCCAGGTCGAGCGGGCGCTGGAGATAAGGGCTGCAGAAGGTATTGTCGACTACCAGGGGGATGTTGTGTTTGTGTGCGATCGCAGCGGCTTCGGCAATGTCGATAATTCCCATGGTAGGGTTGGCGGGTGTTTCGATGTAAATCAGCCGGGTGTTGGGCCGGATGGCATCCCGGATGTTGCCGGCGATGGCTGCGTCGATATAGGTGCATGCCACGCCGAGACGCGGGTAAATGCTTTCCATCACCCCCCTGGCCGGTCCGTAAAGTGCGTTGTGACTGACGATATGATCCCCCTGGCCGAGGTAAGCCAGGTAAACACAATTAATGGCGGCCATGCCGGAGGCGGTGGCAATACCCCCGAAGCCGTTTTCCAGGGCTGCCAGGTTGTCTTCCAGTGCTTTGATGGTGGGATTCCCGATGCGGGTGTAAATGTATCCGTCGCTATCGCCCGAGAAACACTGTGCCCCGTGGTCAGCGCTTTTGAATTTGAAGGTGGAACTCTGGTAAATGGGAACGGTGGCACTTCCCATGGGATCCTCAAGTTGTCCGGCATGGATCATTTTGGTGTTGATCCCGTGATGTTTTTCACTCATGATTAAGGAATTATCAGTTTTTAAATGTGTAAGTCAGTCGAATCGGAGGCGCAAAGATACAAACCCTTGTTCAATATTCGGTTTCCGCCTGACTTTTCAGCTAAAAAAAAAGCTGCCCTATTGGACAGCTTCTTTACTGAAAGTCGTTGAATTTCAGTTCTTTTCTTTCAGGAGGATTTCGTTGATGGCCTGGGTCAGGGATGCCTTGGGGAGGGCTCCCATGGCCATCTGCGGCTGGTCGTCGGCCGGACAGAACAGGAGGGAAGGAATGCTCCGGATACCGAAAACGGCTGCCAGTTCCTGTTCTGCTTCCGTATCCACTTTGTAAATATTGATTTTTCCTTCATACTCCTTCTGCAGTTCTTCCAATACCGGCGCCACCATCTTACAGGGTCCGCACCAGTCTGCATAAAAGTCGATCAGGCAGGGCAGGCTGCCTTCATATTTCCATTCCTGGTTTTTTTCGTAATCAAAGACCTTCTCTTTGAAGGTTTGAGCGGTCAGATGTTCCATTTTTATTATTATTTAATGATTTATAACAAGATGTTAATTATTGCTGATTCTGGGGCGTCAGCAGGTTGTTGATGGCCTTCACATATTCTTCCTTGGGAAGCGCACCTACGGCCATCTGCGGCTGTCCGTTCACAGGGATGAACAGCACGGCAGGGATGCTTGAGATCTGGAAAGCTCCCGCCAGTTCCTTTTCCTTGTCAGTGTTCACTTTGTAGATGTGAACCTTGCCCTTGTATTCGGAGGCAAGCTCATCCATGATCGGCGCCACCAGCTTGCACGGACGGCACCAGTCGGCGTAAAAATCTATGACAGCCGGCTTGTCGCCCTGGTACTTCCATTCTTTAAACTTTTCATAATTAAAGACTTTGGCCAGGAAATCCGATTTGGTGAGGTATTCAACCTTGCCCTCGGATGGGGATGTCGCTGCAGTCGAAGAGACTTCACCGCCCTTGCTTTCGCCTTCCGTATTGCCGGTTGTGCCGGAATTGCTGCAACTGAAAAGGATGGCTGCAGTCATCATGATCGCGATTGTTCTGAATGTGCTCATGGGAATTGATTTTCTGCTGCAAAGATACAGCTATTTCATTAAATAAATCGCTTAAGTATCACTTTTTGTTTAATTTTGCAGAAAATATTTTTGAATATTTGCAGGTATTTTGTGTAAGTTGTTAATAATAAGATAGATATGTCGGAGACTGAAAGTGTGCGTTTGGATGGTTTGTTCAGGAAGATCGAGTTGCCGGATTTTCAGAGACTGCTGGAGGATGAAGACAGTGCCTATGCATTGATCGCAGCCGAGAAATGGAAGGAAGGCTTTGTTTGCCGGCATTGCGGGCATACGAATTACTGCCTGGGGAAGTCGCCGCATTCGAGACGTTGTACGCGTTGTAAACGGGAAGAGTCGGCCACTGCGCACACCATCTTTCATAAATGTAAGATCAACCTGCGGGAGGCCCTGCAGATCGCCTATATGGTATGTCATTCGCCCGCCATGTCTTCTTATGAACTTTCAAGACGCGTGGAAATACGGCAGATGACCTGTTGGAAGTTCAAGAAGAAGATCATGGAATGTCTCGAGGAAATGGGATCTGAAGGGGAGAAGGCTTAGCGGATGATCAGCTTCAATGGCAGGCTGCCATCTCCGGTGTGAAGATGCAGGAAATAGCTACCTGCTTCGAGGGCGCCGGTTTGCAGGGTTTTTCTTTCTGAGGCGGATTGAATGTCGAAGCTGCCATGCATGACTTCATTGCCGGGGAGATCATAGATACTCCAGGAGGTGGTGCCAGCCGGCATATTGTTGATTTCAAGGATGAAATAACCTGTTCCGGGATTGGGAAACAGCTTTGCACTGCCATTTCTCTCTTTAGCGTTGATTCCCAGGTTGGAGATGGTGTAGTTTGCCTCCCAACCCTGGGCCACATGGGTTCCGTTGGATTTAAAGATCAGGTACATAGCTCCCGAGGGTGCCGTAACGGGTGGCGGAATCTGGTTACCGGAAAATTTCCCGAGCAGTACCTGGGTATTCAGGTCGTAAACCTCCAGGAAGTCGAATACGGCTTCGGTGTCGAAAGAGGTGAAGGTAAGGACGAGTTCTGCGGCGTTGGGAGGTTGTATAGTCCAGTTGCAGAGGCTGTTGTTCACATAGTTCTTGCTTCCGCTGCCGTCGCTGACGTTTCCCTGGGCTGCAGTCAGCGTGAGGGAGGAACAATATTCGGGTTCATTGCTTTTATAGCTGAGCAGCCATCCTTTACCACCGGCGGAGGCGTTGGAGCTGAAGGTGATAAGGACCCGACTGCCTGTAGACGTAATCGCCGGGGGCAGGCTGTTTCCCGAGAAGGTTCCAAGAACGGGATCGGCCGTGCTGGGACCGTCATAGATCGTCAGAATATCCTGTCCGGCTTCTGTGTCGAAGCGCTGAAAGCTGATTGTGACGGAGCTTACGGAGTCTTCGGGCAAGACCTGCGGATCGATAAGCCATTGGCAGCCAGCGTTATCGGCATAGTTCTTCAGGGGGCCGCTGCCGTCTTCGAGGGTTCCCTGACGGTAGTGGATCATCTGGTTTCCCTGGCAGAAGGAGGGATAGGTATATTGCAGCGTATCCGGGTGAATATTGATGATGAGTTCCTGCACCAGGTTAAAGTTGGAACCGCCCGGGTTAAGGGCATTGAGGTAGAAATATCCGTCGTAGGAACCGCTCCATCCCCAGTTGAAATGGCAGTACCCCGTATCCTGGTAGCCGTCGCATACGAAGGCGTGGCCGCTGATGTAAAGGGTATCGGACCAGCCGGCATAATAGAGCACCTGGCCGCGGTCGAGGTGGCTGATCACCAGGCTGTCCCAGTCGAGGTTGGTGGTATCCCGCCAGACATACTGCGTACTGGGCAAATATTTAAAATAGGTTCCCAGGCTGTAGGCGGCTTTGTGGTTCCACATGCCCGAACCAAAGGGTCCGTAATTCATGTCAACCGATACGCCCAGGTGGCCCAGCACTTCGGCAACGCCGTCGTTGTATGAGCTGAGCTGGTTTTGCATATTGTTCCAGTCGTACGTGGCGGCCGCAAAGTCGGCGCTGAGGGTTCCGTACACCGGGTGCTGGTAAGTATAGGAACCGCTGCCGTGTTCCGGCCAGCGGTAGTAATACATGATCTGGCCCATGGCCGTGGCTACGCATCCGGTCACCGCATGTCCGTCAGGCCCCTGGGGGTCGGCCGGGCACTGGGTGTTGTAAAACTTTCCCTGGTCCCACTTGCTGGTAAGCAGGGCTTGTACGGCTTTCTGACCCCGGAGATCCCTCAGTGCCAGCGGATTGCTGCCGCCCAGCCTTTTCCATTCCTGCTGCGTTGCTTCCGTCGCCGCGAAGTTATTTTCCAGACAGTAGGCGATGGTTTTGGCGTATTGTTCCATCCATGAGCGGAAACAGGCGGGCTGATCATCTTCCCTGAATGCCCCTTCAAAAGAATATGCCAGTACCGGGATCACCGCATCGCAGCCGGCCACGGCCACCCAGCCTGAGGGCTGCATGCTGATGCCGTAGTAAACCAGCCGTCCTTCATGATACACAGGCAAAAGCTCGAGGGTGGAAACAGCATCGTAATCCACCGGATGAAACTGCCTGGCGCGCTCATAATAAAAATTACGGGCAACGGTGGCCGCAGTATACCTGTCTGTTTGTACAGCCTGTGAATAAACTGCCTGGATGCTCACCAGGATGGATATCAGAAAAAGTGATCGCTTGCTCATAGACCTTGATTTAAAGGGTAAAAATAATAAAAGTATCAGTCGGGCTATGCTCCTGCTGATTTTAATCAATGACAACTGTCCTTAACCAGGCACTATACGGATCATCGGGATCAAAATTCCTGATTTGTTCATTTATTTTTCTTCAATGCAAATTGCCTGAACCGACCTTCCCGGAATGAGTACCTTTACCACCATAATTTTGATACGATGAGAAAAAAGACCCTTACACTGCTCGTTTTACTGCTTTCGCTTTCTTTTACCGGCCGGGCAAGCCATTATATGGGCGGGGAAATCACCTGGAGATGCCTGCTGGATGGCAGGTATGTCTTTTCGCTGCGGGTTTACCAGGAGTGTGCCGGCATCACTTTTTCCCCCTCAAGCATGGCGCTCCAGACAAATATACCGGGCATTCCGGATATTACTGTGTATTTCATCGATACCAATGATATCTCACCGGTCTGTTTCCCTGGTTTTCCGCCGGCTTTTACCCACATTGACTGTGAATTGACAACCATTCCCAACCAGGGCGGGGTGAGGGAATGGATCTATGAGTCCGACACCATACAATTGCCTGCATCGGTGCCCCCGGCCACGGGCTGGGTGTTTTCCTTCGACGGTTGTTGCCGGAATCCCTGCTCGAATATCGCCGGTACAAGTTCCATGTACTGGTTTCTGAGGGCAGTCATGTATCCTTACAACAACAAGCCGGCCCATCCCTGTTATGACAATTCGCCGCTGTTTGCCGAGGAACCTGTTTCGGTGATGACCACGGGCTATCACCTTTTTTACAATCATAACGGCTTCGATCCTGATGGCGACTCCCTTGCCTTCAGCTGGGCAGAGCCGCTTACTGCGCTTGCCACACCCATTGTGCCTTCTGCATATAATGCCGGGTATTCGTGGAATTCGCCATTGCCAGGGGTCATGCATCACCCCTCAAACGATCCCGCAAATATGGATCCCTACACAGGCCAGATCAGTTTCACCTCATTCACTACCGGGGCTTTCCTGACCAGCACCCGCTGCAGGGCATACAAGAGCGGGATCCTGGTATCGGAGGTGTTCCGCGAGATACAAATCGTGCTGCTGGCCGGCAGTACCAATCATCCTCCTTCGGTTACCCCGCCTTTTCCCGGGAATTTTCCCAGCCAGTGGTCTGATACGGTTTATCCTGGTTCCACCGTCACATTTCCGGTCTCGGCATTCGATTATGAACTCCTGAATGATTCGCTGACACCGCAAACGGTGTATCTCACCGCTTCGGGAGCACAGTTCGGCACGGGTTTCACCAGTACCACCGGCGGTTGTCTGGAGCCCCCATGTGCCACATTGACGCCGCCTCCGACCATTTGGGGGATATCTGCCGTAAACACCGTCTTCACCTGGCAGCCCACCTGCGATCACCTGACTTACGGATACGGAAACTTCGACGAATATGTGGATTACCAATTCGTGATCACCTATACCGACGATTATTGCCCGGTGCCTGGCCGGGTGACCCGGACCATCCGCATCATCATGAAAGATCCCGTCCTTCCGCCTCCGCTGCTCGACAGCTTCAGCATCCATCCCCTCACCGGCCATGTGACACTTCACTGGACACCCGTTACCGATACCCTCAATGCATTCGACAGCTACCATATTTTCTTTAAGGATCAGCCGGGCGGTTCATATTCGGTCGTGGACTCAGTTTACAACATCAACCAGTCATCTTATACCTATACCGGTATCAACGCCAACATCCAGCCTTTCTGGTGTATGCTCAAATGCAGGAGCGGCTGCCCGGGCCGCCTGAAGTTTTCGGCTCCCTCCAATGTGTTGTCGAATGTGGCCACGGGCACAGAATACACGGGTTACGACGGCAGGATTCTGCAGTATTATTTTGACCAGGATCAGCAACATTTCGTCGTGATTGCAAATGCAGCGAAAGAGGGTTTATGTAAATTTCAGTTTTTTAATTCCATGGGTGTGGAGTGTGCCTTTCATGAAGAATATCTGAAACAGGGCATGAACCGTTTGGTTTTGCCTCTTAACCTCCGGAGTAAGGGCCTTGTACTTTTCAGGCTGACAGGAAATGACTTTCAGGAATACGGAAAGTTTATATATTTGAAATAGATACCGGAGTTTCTGCAGGAACAGCGGGCGGTATCATCGCGAATTACTGCGGGTATGAAAAAACTGATTGCCGTTTTGTTTTTTTCCATGATGGTGGTACAGCAGGCCATGCCCAGTCATTACATGGGAGGAGAGATTTACTGGGAATGTGTCAGCGACGGAAGGTATGTGTTTCATATGAGGGTGTACCAGGAGTGTGCGGGAGTGTTGTATCCACTTGTTACACTGAATATTATCACCACTGTTCCCGGCATGCAGACTATATTGATGACGCTCATCGATACCAATGATATTTCTCCCGTGTGTTATCCGGGGAGTCCTCCTGTATTTCCGCATCTTGACTGTGAAACGACCACCATCAGCAATACCGGCGGTATCCGAGAATGGATATACCGCAGCGACACCCTCGTCCTTCCTTCCCTTATACCTCCCGCAACAGGGTGGTATTTCTATTACACCAACTGTTGCCGGAATCCCTGCAGCAATATTTCCGGAACCACTTCCATGAGTTGGTTTTTACAGGCCGTGATGTATCCTTTTCATAACAGGCCGGCCAATCCGTGTTACGATAATTCACCGGCCTTTGCAGAGAAACCCGTCTTTGTGACTCAGGCGGGCTATCACCTTTCATATAACCATAACGGCTACGACCCTGACGGGGATTCTCTTGTGTTCAGCTGGGCTCCACCCATGACCGGGATGGGTACTCCGATACCAGGCACATTTTATAATCCTGGTTACGCTTTTAATTCTCCCCTCCCCGGTCCGTGGCATCATCCTTCCAATGACCCCGCACAGCTTAACCCTTATACCGGTCAGATCGTTTTCAGTTCGTTCACTACAGGCGCTTTTGTGACCAAGGTCTGCTGCCAGACCTACAGAGCAGGGATACTTACCGCCGAAGTATACAGGGAAATTCAAATGGTAATCCTGCCAATGACGAACAATCATCCGCCGGGGGTCTTGGCACCATTTCCCAACAATCTTTACGATCATTGGGCAGATACGGTGTATCCCGGTACTGTTATAAACCTGCCCTTGCAGGCCGACGATCTTGAATTGCTAAATGACGGCATTACGCCGCAGTCTGTGTTGATCACTGCCAGCGGTGTCCAGTTTGGTACCGCTTACTCCAATACCCTCAGCGGATGCCCGGAACCACCCTGTGCCATCCTTACACCCCCCGTTCCGCTTAGCGGGCTTTCCACGGCTGTTACAATTTTTTCCTGGGAGCCTGATTGCAGCCATCTGAGCTATGGCTACAGTAATTATGATGAGTACGTGGATTATCAGTTTGTGTTTACCTTTTCGGATGATTATTGCCCCGTACCCGGCAGGGTGACACGGACATTACGCATCATCATGAAAGATCCCGTCCTTCCGCCTCCGCTGCTCGACAGCTTCAGCATCCATCCCCTCACCGGCCATGTGACACTTCACTGGACACCCGTTACCGATACCCTCAATGCATTCGACAGCTACCATATTTTCTTTAAGGATCAGCCGGGCGGTTCATATTCGGTCGTGGACTCAGTTTACAACATCAACCAGTCATCTTATACCTATACCGGTATCAACGCCAACATCCAGCCTTTCTGGTGTATGCTCAAATGCAGGAGCGGCTGCCCGGGCCGCCTGAAGTTTTCGGCTCCGTCGAATGTTTTGTCGAATTATGCTACCGGAACGGATGGCATGTATCCCCCCATACACCTGCACCACGTTTTCATGGATGCGGAAGCAGCTACCCTGACAGTCAGCATGCAATCTTCTGAATATGCCAGGTGCAGAATATTGATATATAGCGCCCTGGGATCCGTTATCACCGAACGTGATATTAACCTGGTGCAGGGTTTGAACACACTGGCGATACCCCTTGCGGCTCCCCGGCCCGGTTTGTACTTTTTCAGCATCCAAAGTAATGCATGTTGTATGCATCAGAAATGTATCCTTCTGCGTTGAATATATATAATACATTGACATTAAATATCTTAATACAAGTATCATGAAAAAGTACCTGGTCATTATCAGTCTTTGCCTTACAATGTCCTTCCAGGCTGGGGCAAGTCATTACATGGGTGGTGAAGTTTATTGGGAATGCCTGCCCAACGGGCAGTATCTGTTCCATTTAAGGGTTTACCAGGAATGCGCGGGTATTCTGTACAGCACTGTGTCTGAGACGCTGAATACATCGGTGCCCGGCCTGCCTTCCATCATTTTGTATTTTGTGGATTCAATTGACATTTCACCAGTCTGTTATCCCGGACCACCACCTGCTTTTCCGCATCTGAGTTGCGAAACGACCTATACCAGCAATTCAGGAGGGATCAGAGAATGGATATACCAGTCGAATCCCGTGACACTGCCGGCAGGGCCGCCTCCGGCCACAGGCTGGGTATTCGCCTTTCCCGGCTGCTGCCGTAACCCTTGTGCGAATATTGTGGGCACCACCAGCATGAACTGGTATCTGCAGGCGATCATGTATCCTTACAACAACCAGCCTGCAAACATCTGTTTCGACAACCCTCCGGTATTTGCCGAAAAACCAGTGGTGGTGGCTTGTACCGGATATCCGTCGGCTTATAATCACAACGGCTATGATCCTGACGGTGATTCAATTGCTTATTCCTGGGCGCAGCCATTGACCGGTCTTAATGTTCCTATCCCAGGTTCAGCCTACAATAACGGATATTCCTGGATTTCGCCCCTTCCCGGTGCCGTGCAGAACCCGATGAACGATACGGCTGTGATGGATCCTGTCACCGGACAGATTACGTATACCTCCTTCACCCAGGGTGCTTTTGTGACCAAGACAGCTTGCCGGACTTACAGGATGGGAACGCTGATTGCCGAGGTATTCAGGGAGATACAAATGGTATTGCTTCCCTGTGGTAACAATCTTCCTCCCGATGTCACGGTTCCTTTCCCCATGAATCCTGCGGATCAGTGGGTGGATACCGTATATCCCGGCACCCTGGTCACTTTCCCTTTGGTTGCCTCTGATACGGCTCTGCTGAATGATAACCTGACACTCCAGTCCGTTACCATGACAGCGGGAGGCCCCCTTTTCGGCGACGGTTTCACTTCCGTCAGCACCGGCTGCCTTGAACCTCCCTGCGCTACCCTGAACCCTCCTCCGGTGCTGTCCGGCATTTCTGGCGTTTCCACGGTGTTCACCTGGCAGCCCACCTGTGATCACCTTTCTTTCGGTTATGGGAACCAGGACGATTATGTGGATTACCAGTTCATCTTCAACTTCTCCGACGATTATTGCCCGGTGCCGGGCCTTACAACCAGGGTGGTTCATATTGTAGTCAAGGATCCCTACCTGCCGGCTCCGGTACTCGACAGCTTTGACATTGCACCCGTTACCGGCCATGTTAGCCTGTTCTGGAATCCTTTGCAGGATTCACTACAGTCCTTCCACAGCTACCATATTTATTATAAAGATCAGAACAGCGGGCAGTACGCAGTACTTGATTCCCTGACCGATATCAGTCAGTCCTCCTTTACACACACTGCCATAAATGGGAACACCCAGTATTTCTGGTATCAGCTGCGGTGCAAATCGGGCTGTTCCAACAGGCTGAAGTTTTCGGCTCCGTCGAATGTGATGTCGAATTACCCTACCGGGACTGGAAACAGCAATGAACTCACCGGAACTGTTGCATTCGTGAACAACGAGAACAGAAAGCTGATAATCATACCGGGAGGGATAAAGGAACCGCTGACCGGAATCAGATTGTACCATGCACTCGGAGGACTGGTGGTTCAATCTCCTGTTAGGGTCCAACCTGGTGAAAGCCCGGTGGAGATTTCCCTGGCAGGCCTGAGTCCGGGTTTGTACATTTATTGTCTTGACTGCGAAGGAAGCAGCATCAGGGGTAAATTCATCCTCCGCTGACAGCCTGCTTATTGCACCACAAAACGTCTGGAAACCTTTCCGGACGGACTGTGAAGGATGAGCTGGTAAAGCCCGGCAGTTAAATCCGAGATATCAACTGACAACCTGCTGCCATCAGCCTGAAGAGCCTTCCTCTGAAGGCATTGCCCCTGCATATTGCATATCTCCATCTCCAATGTCCTGCTTTCTGAGGTTTCAAAAGTTACAAACAGCATGTCGCTGGCCGGATTGGGGTAAACCTGCATTACCTTCAGTTCATTGTCCTCCGTGATCCCTGCCGGCTGGCTGGTGTAAACCGCCTTCCAGCCTGCAGCGTTGATGCTGCTGTTGGTGTAGAAGATCAGGAACATGGCCCCGGTTTGGGAGACAAGGGTGGGGGGCAACTGGCTTCCGAAGAACTTGCCGAGCAGGGTTCCGCTGCCGTTGGTGGTGTCGTAAGCGTAGACCTCCACAAAATCCGACACGGGTTCTGTCTGGAATTCAGTGAAGTTCAGGGTGATCTGCTGTACATTGGGCGGTTGTATCAGGTACTGGCAGATGGTTTTGTTGTTGTAGTTCTTCGTCCCGCTGCCGTCCTGAAGGATGCCGTTAGCCGCCGTATAGGTATCAAGGGTCTGGCAGTATTGCGGCATCTTGCTCTCATAGGTGATAAACCAGCCCTGGTTGTTGTTGTCGTTGTCGGAAGTGAAGCGGATCAGCACCTGGTTCCCGCTGCTGGTGATGCTCTGGGGGATGTTGATCCCCGAGAAGCTGCCGATGACGGGGCTGCTGGTACCGGGACCGTCATAAACGGTTACGATATCTGCATTATTCTCAGTTTCAAGCGACTGGAACCTGACGATCAGGTGGCTGACCGAGTCGTTGGGTCCAACAGTCGGGTTAATCAGGTAATAGCAATCGCTGTTGCTCTGGTAATCCATCGGACCGCTGCCGTCATCGAAGGAACCGCAGAGTGGTGTCAGCGTTCTGAATCCCGTGCAGTAAGCGGGGTAGTTGCCCGTCGGATAGATGTTGATCATGGCGCCCTGGCCGTTGGTGAAACTGCTGCCGCCGGGATTCAGGTTGTTGAGGTTAAAAAAGCCATTGTAGGATCCGCTCCAGCCCCAGTTGAAGTGGAAGAAATCATCCTGGTAACCGTCCACGTTAAAAGCATGCCCGCCCGAACCATAACCATGGTAATACATTGGTTTTCTGTCGTCAAGCTGATCTCTCAGCAGATTCGCCCAGGCGGTGTTCGAGTAGTTGCTCTTACTCACCATTTGGGTGGCCGGGTCGTAACGGAAGTAATTCACCATCGCATCGGCCGCGTCATTGCTGTATGCGCCGGAACCGGTCGGGGAGTATCCCATATCCACGGCGATACCGCAATGCAGCAGAAGGGTGGCTATTGCCGTGTTCGTCGATTGTATGGAAGGAAGCATCGCATCCCACTGGTAGGTCGTATTTGCAAAATTGGCTGTCAAAGGTCCGTATGAAGAATAGTGGGTATGACTGCCCTGTCCGCTTGCCGGGAAACGGTAATAGTACATCACCTGGGCCATGGCGGTGGCCACGCAGCCGGCGTAAACATGTCCGCCCGGACCGTCGGGGTCGGCCGGACAAAGCTCATTGTAGTAAGCACCCTGGTTCCATTTGCTGATCAGCAGCGGTTTTACCGCTCTTTCTCCTTTAAGCGGCCTCAGTTGTCCGGGCTCATCCCCCGTCAGCCTTTGCCAGTCCGCAAGAATCTCAGCGGTGGGAGCCGATTTCCTCTCAATGTGATAAACAATCTGGTCGCGCACATTGTCCATCCAGGAGGTAAACTGGGGAGGCTCATCCTGTGTGCCGTACTCACTCCAGAAGGAATAGGCAATCACCGGGCTGACTGCGTCATCACCCGATATAATCACGTATCCGCCAAGGTTTACCGTAAAGACACGATAGATGAACCTGCCGTCCTCGACCCGCTGGAAGGCGCCGCTGAGGCTGATGTCATCATAGCTGACTTCCGTAAACTGTGAGATCCTTTCATAGTAAAAGTTCTTGGCCACTTGCATGGCCTGGTGGTGATCCACCGGTCTTGCTGTTAACAGACCGGACAGCAGGAGAAGGGCCAGGAAAACCGTCGTGATTCTTTTCATATACGTTGTCAGGAATTAATGAATGATCAGTTTTTGTATCAATGAACCTTGCTCACCCGCTAATTTAAGCAGGTAAATGCCTGCGGGGATATGATCCACTGAGCAGGAGACAGTGTTTGATCCTTGCGGAATATCGTGGCTTTCGGTCAGCAGCGTTCTTCCCGAAAGGTCGGAGATGATCATGCTGAATTGCTGAGGGATTGAGGATAGAAGGCTGATGGTGAGTCTATCTTCGGCGGGGTTCGGGTAAACATGAAGTTCATCGAATCCGCTCAGCATGTCGATACCGGCACCAAGGGCCTGGTACTGGGCTGTCCAGCCCGGCTTGTTGACGCTGCCGTTGGTTTTGAATTCGATGTACATGCCGCCGGTAGTGGTCATCACGGGTGGGGGCAGCGTGTTTCCTGAAAAACTGCCCAACAGGGCTTGGGTGTTTAGGTCGTAAATCTTGATGTAGTCATTCACGGGTTCTGTATCGAATTCAGTGAATGTCAATGTAATGGCTGCTGCATTCGGTGGTTGGATGATCCAGGTGCAGATGGTGCCCGGAGAATAGTTTTTCGGACCGCTTCCGTCGGTGATCGTGCCTGAAAGTGCAGTGAGACTGGTATTGCTGCAGAACTCGGGGAAGGTGGCGGAATAGGTCAGCAACCAGCCTTCTGCCGTACTGCTGCTGTCTGTTTGGAAAGTGATGAGCAGTCGCGAACCCTGGTGTTCGATGGAAGCGGGAAGGCTGGTTCCGGAGAAGGAACCCAGCAGGGGTGCGGCCGTGCTGTTGCCCCCGTAAATCTTTACCACATCGGCTCCGCTCTGGGTGTTGAAGCGGTTGAAGGTGATCCTGATGGATTTTACCGAGTCGTCCGGTGCAAGCAGCCAGCTGCAGTCTGCCAGATCGTTGTAGGGGTCGGGCCCGCTACCGTCTTCAATGGTGCCGCTGGTATGTTCGCTGATGATTTTTGGTCCGTCGCAGTGATAGGGGAAATTGTTACCCGGATAAATGTCGACAATGGCGCCGTGGTCGCTGTTGAAGTTGGAACCGCCGGCACTCGGATTGAGGTTGTTCAGGGTGAAATAGCCGTCGGATGCCCCGCTCCAGCCCCAGTTCATATGAAAATAATCCGTGCCCTGGTAACCGTCCACCACCCAGGCATGCCCGGCACCGCCGCCCGTTGGCCGGCCGCTGTATATACAGGGACGTTTCTGGTCCAGGTTGTTACGGAAAAGATCTATCCAGCCTTGTGCGGAATAGGACATCCGTTGCACATGCTTGGTACTGGAGGCATACCTGAAATACAGTTTCAGGGCTGCGGCCACCGAACCCGTATTGGCCCCTGATCCGTCGGGGCCATAATCCATACTGACAGAAACCCCGCAATGATAGGAAAGCAGGGCCACAGGCTGGTTGCTGCGGATCAGGCTGTTCAGCATCCCATCCCAGGGATACAGCGTGTTTCCGAAATTCGCGCTCAACTGTCCGTACTGCGGGTGATAGTATGAAAAAGATCCTGTTCCCTGCAGCGGATAACGGTAATAATACATCACCTGTGCCATGGCTGTAGCCACACAGCCTACATAGGTGTGTCCGCCGTCACCGCCCGCGTCGGCCGGACAGAGGTCGTTGTAGTATTTTCCCTGGTCCCATTTGGAAAGCAGCAGCGGGCTGACATCTTTCGTGTTGTTTTTATTGTCTGCCTGAAAGTCATCTGACAGCAAACTTTGCCATGCGGCGGCAATTTCATGGTCGGCCTGACTGCCGTTTTGATGGTGGAATAGAATCTCCTGCCCGTAGCCGTCCATCAGGTAAACAGTTGATGGTGATGATGTTTGCAGGTCAAACCTGCCGTCAGGGGAGTAGGCGATTACCGGGCGCACCACATCCTGACCGCTGATGATGATAAATCCGCCTCCTGAGAAATTGATGATATGGTATAACAACACGCCGGATTTGCGGATGCTCTGCAGGGAGCACTGATCCGTGCTGAAGTCACGGAAATTGTATTGCTGTGCTTTTTCGGCCATGAAGTTCATACCGGCTTTCGTGGCCATTTTGTCTGATACTTCACCGGCAAAAAGGCCCGATGAAAACAATACGATGAGCAGGGTGAAAGGAAAATGCTTGATCATGTCGGGTTTGCGGGGTGTTTGGGTTTTAAAAAGACCCTGTCACGGCTGTGGGTCCGCAACAGGGTCAGATATTCCTGAAAATGGAATGATTACTGGATGACGAGTCTTTGCTGATAGGAACCGAGCTCGTTGCTGAGTTTGAGCAGGTAAACACCTTTGGCAAGATCACTCAGGTCGAAGCTTCCTTTGTACTGGCCTGAAAAGCGTCCTGTGTTTTCCTGCCTGAGGATCTGTCCGGTTAGATTCATCAGCAGCACTTCTGCCTCACCGGGCATGTCCTGGCTGAACTGCAGGTTGAGGATGCCCCTGGAAGGATTCGGGTAAATATTGATATCGCTAAAACCGCTGTTTTCATCCAGGCCGAGATTGCCTACCGAATATTCGGCTTCCCAGCCGCCGTAGGTATACACATAGTTGGTTTTGAATTCGATATACATCGATCCGCTGGCTGCGGTGACATCTGCGGGCATGTTGGTGCCTGAGTAAGTTGCCAGCAGGGTCTGTGTGGCAAGGTCATATACCTTCACATAATCTACGTTATCCTCCAGATTGAAGTAGGTAAAGTGCAGGTTGAGGTTCTTTCCGAAGGGTGGTTGAATGGTCCAGCTGCAAACCGTATTGTTCAGGTAGTTCAGCGGACCACTGCCGTCGCTTACGGTACCGTTCGGACTGCTAAGGTTGGTGCCCTGGCAGAATTTCGGGTAGTTGGAACGGAAACTGGCATAGAAACCCTCTCCGGCTGTACTGCCGTTTGAGGTGAATGTGATAAACATCCGGTTGGAGGTGGATGTGTATGTGCCGCTGGGCAGGGTGGAACCGCTGTGGGTGAGCAGTACGGGAGCGCTGGCATCGGCTCCGTCGTAAACGGTAACCACATCATTGTTGCTTTCTGTGTTGAAAAGGTTGAAGGTCAGTACGATTTTCGAAACAGTATCCGTCGGCGCAATCAGCCAGCTGCAGGAGGCGTTGTCCTGATAATTGAGGGTCATGCCGCTGCCGTCTTCAAAGGTGCCTTTGGTGCCGGTAAGCACTTTGTTGCCGCCGCAGTATGCCGGGTAACCGCTTGCCGGGTAAATGTTCCTCACGGCTCCGTTATTCTGATTGTATGGAGGATCGCCGCCGGGAGTGAGGTTGTTGATGGCATAGAAACCGTCGCTGTATCCGTCCCAGCCCCAGTTGAAATGGAACATGTTGGTGCCGCCGGTGTTTTCATAACCATCACAGTTCCAGGCATGTCCGCCATCTGAATTGGCACCTGAATAAATCAGGGGCTGCTTATTGTCGAGGTTGGCGATCATCATGGCTTCCCAGGTGGAGGAAGAATAATTCATTTTCTGGATGTACTGGATGGCAGCATCATACTTGAAGTATGCCGACATGGCAGAAGGCACCAGGTTGGTAAATGATCCGGAAGCATTCGGGCCGTATGACATATTGACCGAAACACCCAGGTGGTAACACAGGGTGGCCAGGGCCATATTGGCTTCATTGGCCTTCAGCACCATCTCATCCCAGAGGTAGGTGGTGGCTCCGAAGTTGGCTTCCTGCCAGCCGTAGTTGCCGTAGTTGGGATTATTGGCATTGTAGCCGTGGGCCCCCTGTCCGGTTTCCGGATAACGGTAGTAAAACATGATCTGTGCCATGGAGGTGGCCACGCAGCCCACCGGGCAATGTCCTTCTTCCCCGTTCGGATCGGAAGGGGTGAGGGTGTTGTAATATTTACCCTGTCCCCATTGGGTGATCATTAATGGTTGCACATTCTTTCCGCTCTTTGCCAAAGGCTTGGAAATGAATTCATCATCCAGCAGCCTTTCCCATTCCCGGCTGACATCGGCATGCGCGGCGGTTCCCTGAGCCCTGTAGTAATCGATCTGTTCTTTTATCTGTCCCATCCAGGTCCGGAATCCCAGGTTGCCGGCATCGTCACTGTAAGTGCTGCGGGTGGAATACCCGATGACGGGTTGCAGGATGTCTTCGGCCGTGATGATCACAAAACCGCCTCCGTCAAAGGTAAACACATGATAGTAGGGGATGCCTGAGGCATCGGTAATGCTTTGTTCAGAAGCAATGCTGATCTTTGAAAACGGGAGTTGTGCCTGCTGATTGGCCCTTTCATAATACAGATGCAGGGCAGCCTTGCGTGCCGTGGCCCGGTCAACTTCTTTCGCCTGTCCGGCCTGCAAAAGGAGGCACATGATCAATGCGGTCAGCGTGAATCGTGTTATTCTCATATCGGTAGGATTAATTTTAATAAAAACATGCAAAGTTAATCATTAGTTCAATACGCCCGACGTCTTTTCTGCCGGGAAGTGTCATATATAATAATAATGAATTCGTATGTGTTTTCCCTCATCAGTTACAGACTGCCGGATTGGACGAGCGTTGCCCGGCGGTCTTGTTAATAAAACGTAATATACTCATACTTGACAGGTTTGCGAATGCAAAGCTGTTTATACCGACACATAATGGGTCTTCAGTAAAAGATCTTCAGAGCGGTGTACGGTAATACTGGTTCTAAACACCACTGTTTCTCACTGCTGTCAAGAACCTTTAAGTTTGAGTAATGCCGTACACCCCTGGGTCGTAATTTTCTCGCAAACTCATTCCGTGTCGGTATAATTTCCCGCTTTGCTGGCTTGATGACAGAGGGAATTAAACTGAAGCTCACCTTCAGCGGATGGATGCATGGACTGGTATAAAATAGCCGGCTATCATGGAAAAAACGATGTGACACATGGCCCAACGATGTGCCACATGCCGGCAATTCATTTTAAAGACCTGAAAAACAGTGTAATATAATCGCTGTTTTTAAAACCATGACCCATGTTGCCACATGTATTGATTTCGGTGTTGAAAACTATCATGTGTCACATCAAAACACCATGTGACACATTGAAACTGGCATGTGTCACATCAGACTACCACCCTGCAATACTACCCTACAACATTGCACGCCAGAAATTCCAATCACCGATTCCACCAAACCACCAAACCACTAAACCACTAAACCACCAAACCACTAAACCTCTAAACCTCTAAACCTCTAAACCTCTAAACTTCTAAACCACTAAACTTCTAAACTTTCCTTAAGTTTGCACGTTTTTTCAAAATGGTCCCGTGAAGCAAAAGAAAGCAGACAGGTTTTCCGGATTTAAAGCCACTTTCAGGGTGTTGTTCACGCTGTATGCCACAGTAATCCTGTTTTTTCTGCTCCACCGTCTTCTGCAGTTATTCCTTCATGCTGACCAGGTAAACGGAGACAACCGCCGCTATCTTCTGTTCGGTTTCTTCAACCGGGGACTGCTCTTCGATACCGTTACCGCCACCTACCTGCTGATCATGCCTTCCCTGCTGATCATTACGGTATATCTCCGCGGCCGTTCCTCCCGGCTTCTCCATATCATCACCACCGGCTTCCTGCTGCTGGCACTCTGCCTGGCACTGGCAGTCAGCCTGACGGACATCCCTTTCTATTCCTATTATCATGCAAGGATCAACTTCAGCGTGCTTTCCTGGACGGATGACCTGCCGCTCATGATGGAGGCTGTGTTCGGAAATGTGCTGTATGTTGTTGTACTCCTTGTTTTTATACTGCTTTTACTGATTTGTGGCCGCTTCATCACAGGCTGGACCCGACGGCAGCTGAAAGCGGTGGAGGCACAGCATGAAACCGGCATCCTGAAAAAGATCGCATGGACTGCTGTCCTGCTGTTCCTGCTTTTCCTCGGCCTCAGGGGCGATGTCGATCCCTCCGGAACGCCGCTTCAGGTCAAACATGTGTTCGAATCTCCCAGTCCCTTTGTAAACCAGTTGGCAATCAACCCGGTATTCAATTTTCTCAGGACTTACAAGGATTTTAATGTGGATTACCTGGAAGATAGCGTCGCTGTCAGGAATGTGCGGCAATACCTTGGCATCCGTGCCGGCTATCAAAGTCCCGTGGCCCGCGATATCGTCTTCAAGGATCCCCCCGACCGGAAAAATGTCGTGCTTATCCTGATGGAAAGCCTGCATACCGGTCGCATGCGAAGGTTCGGCAATACCGGCAACCTTACCCCCGTCCTCGACAGCCTCGCCAACCATGGCCTGATCTTCGAAAACGCCTATACTGCCGGTATTCACACCTATAATGGCGTCTTTTCCTCGCTTTTTTCCCTGCCCGCCCTGATGCAGAACAAACCGACCCTGTCATCTGAATCTTCCGGTCAGGCGTATGCCGGACTGTCGAATGTGCTGAAGAAGGAAGGATATTCCACCGTCTTCTTTCTCACCGGCTCCCGCGACTTCGACAACTTCTCCGGCGTGTTTCCCTACAACGGCATCGACATGATGGTGGATGAAAAGCATTATCCCCCCGGTTCCGTGCTGAACAACTGGGGCGTGGGGGATCATACCATGTTCCGCTACTCCCACAAGGTGCTCGACAGCCTTGACGCACTGCACAGGCCCTTCCTCGCGGTATATATGACGGTTTCGACCCATACTCCCTATACTGTGCCGGAGGATATCCCTTTCAAACCCACCGCGAAAAACGACTGTGACCGTTCCTATCAGTATGCCGACTGGGCCCTGGGTGAATTCATGGAACAGGCTGCCCGGTCCAAATGGTTTCATCATACCCTCTTTGTCCTGATCGCCGACCACGGCCAGGTGTTTAAACCCCTTTACGACCTCACGCTTTCCTATCACCATACACCGCTGATCTTTTATTGCCCGGAAACGATTCAGGCTTCCGTGGAACAAAAATTATCCCTGCAGATCGACGTCTTTCCCACCATCATGGGCATGCTCAGAATTCCATACAGGAACAACACACTCGGCATTGACCTGATGCGGGAAAGCAGGCCTTTTGCCTATTTCAGCGCGGACCGCAAGCTCGGTGTGCTGAACCAACAGTATTATCTTATCATCGATCAGGGAGGACACGAATCGCTCTACCGCTACCGGGCACATTCCCTGCTCAATGAAATCGACCGCCATCCTGTGCTTGCCGACAGCATGAAAACCTATGCGTTCAGCATGCTGCAGACCATGCAGTTCATGCTGCGGAAACGCCTGACCGGCCTGTGAGTTTTATCCGTACCTTCGTTCAAACTTGATTGTTTAAATGAAAACCGGCCTTTTAATCCTGCTAAGCTGTTACACCGTCCTTGGAGGCTGCTGCAAAAGCATATACGCACAGGGACCAGCTGTTGAAATGGCCGGTCTGCCTGCTGCCTGGCACCAGGGCATCCCCCTCGGCAATGGCCTGATGGGAGCGATGGTATGGTCCGGGGACGGTCACTTACGCCTCTCCATCGACCGTGCCGACCTCTGGGACTTAAGCTATATCAGGGAATTCGACCTCGACGAATGGAACTTCAGCTGGGTCTTCCAACGATGGGTCAAAGCGGGTGAGTATGGTGCCGTACAACAGCTTTTCGACCAACCCTACTACCGTGACCCTGCCCCGGTCAGGCTTCCGGCCGGCGCCGTCACACTGGATCTCTTCAGCTTGGGCAGGCCCGACAGCGTCTCCCTCGATCTGTTCAGAGGTAGCTGCAGGCTTGCCTGGAACAGCGGGATCGCCATGAGCATTTTCGTGCATGCAAGCCAGCATGTGGGGATGTTCCGTATCACCGGACTGCCAAAGGAAATCGCACCTGCACTCAGTCCCCATAATTTCCTGCTGGTCAGAAACCGCTTTTCCACGGATACCGTTCCCATCGGTTGGCAGCAGCTCTCATACCCCCTGCCGGTGATGCGTGTGGAGAAACAACGGGCTTATTTTCACCAGGATGCCTCCCAGGGCATATCATGGGAGATGGAGTTACAATGGAAATATCATCAGGATACCCTCGATGCTGCCTGGTCGGTGGCCGTTCATTACCCCGGCGGAGAAACCACTGTCCCGGTCTGGGATATGGTTTCACATTTCCTTACTCTGGGGTACGACAGCCTGTACCGGACTCATACCGGCTGGTGGCAGCGCTACTGGATGCAGGCCGCGCTTCACCTGCCCGATTCCGCCATGCAGCGTCAGTGGGAAATGGGACAGTACCTGACGGGGGCTTCCTTCAGGAAAGATGCGCCCCCTCCTTCCATCCTCGGCCTGTGGACCAATGATGACGGTCAGTTGCCGTATGATAAAAACGCGTATCATCATTATTTACATACCCAGATGTGCGCCTGGCCCTGCTACTCGGGAAACCGCCTGGCAGAGGCCGCCGTGCTCACCGACTGGCTCTGGCTGTACAAGCCGGTGGCGGAAAAATACACCCGGAAGTACTTCGGGGCCGACGGACTGGCTTTCCCGGGAGTGTCGGCTTTCAATGCCTATCCCCTCGGGGGTGGCGCCCCCTGGGCCTTTTCTCCCACCGTCTCAGCCTGGCTGGGCCATCACTTCTACTGGCAGTGGAAATACTCCATGGACCGGAATTTCCTGCAGCACAGAGCCTATCCCTGGGTCAGGGATGTGGCGCTGTTCCTCGAAAAGATGTCGGTGTTCCTTCCCGATTCCAGCCGCTGCCTCCTGATGAGCTCGAGTCCGAAAACCGGCGGCGCCACCGGCGAAGCCTGGTTCGGACTGAATACGAACTATGACCTGGCGCTCATCAGGGCGCTCCACACGGCGGCATGCGAGATGGCGGAACAACTCGGACTCGAAGATGATCTTCAGCGCTGGCGCCGGAATCTGGACAGCTGGCCGGAACCTGCGGTCGACAGCACTTTTTCCAGGCTCATGATCGCTCCGGGAGTCTTGCCCGACCCGCATCATTCCTACCTCTCGCATCTTGTGGCGGTGTATCCCCTGGGACTGATCGACGCCTTCCGCGACGAACGGACGGCATCACTGGTGAAGCGTAGCCTAGATGACCTGGCCCCCGCATCGGATGCTTCGTGGCAGGCATACGGACTTGCCTGGCTTGCCCTCTTACGGGCCAGGGCCGGACAGGGGAATGAAGCCCGGGCAGCGCTCAGGGCGCTGATCAGGGGGCATTTCCTTGCCAACGGGCTGGCGGTCACGGAAAAACAGAAAGACAGGCAGGAAACGCTGCCGCTCAGTCCGGAAGCCGGAATGGGCTTCAATGCAGCCGTGCAGGAGATGCTGTTGCAGGGACATCATGGCATCATCAGGCTGTTCCCGGCCATCCCGGAGGAATGGAAAAACGTGTCTTTCATGAAGCTGAGAACGGAAGGAGCTTTCCTGGTGTCGGCCGCGATGAAACAGGGCCTGGTGAGCAGCGTGGTGGTCCTGTCAGAAAAGGGCGGGGTGATGCGGATGGCCAATCCTTTCGGTACCGCCGCCGTACGGATCAGCGGCGCCAGGGCTGAGTCCCTCGACGATAAGGAGATCGTTGTCCATACTCGTCCGGGAATGATCATGCAGTTTACGAAAAATGAATAAGGGTCTGTGACCCTGTACAAGCGCCTTCACGAATGAACATCATAAGGAGAAAATAAAATGAACAGGATCTTAATCAGGAATATCGATACCCTGGCCGGGGTGGAATACCCGGGCCGCGAGCGCAAAAGGGTCTGCGGTGCGGAAATGTCGGAGTTCAATGTGATCAGAAATGCCTTTTTGCTCATTTCGGAGGGAGAGATCGAGAACTTCGGGAGCATGGAACATTGCATGTACCGGCCTGAAACGGCAGGTGAGATGCAGGTGATCGACGCGGCCGGAAAGGCTGTGCTGCCCTGCTGGTGCGACAGCCACACCCACCTGGTGTATGCCGCCAGCCGGGAAGGGGAGTTTATCGATAAGATCAGGGGAATGAGTTATGAGGAGATCGCCCGGAGAGGCGGGGGGATACTGAATTCGGCCCGGCGCCTGCACGAGACCCCGGAGGAGGAATTGTTTGAAACGGCCTCTCTCAGGTTGCGTGAAATCATGTCGTATGGAACGGGAGCCGTGGAAATCAAAAGCGGTTACGGCCTCAATACGGAAGATGAACTGAAGATGCTGCGCGTGATCCGAAGGCTGAAACAGGAAAGCCGGCTTACCATCAGGGCGAGTTTCCTGGGCGCTCATGCCGTTCCGGCGGAATATAAGGGAAGGCAGGAAGAATATGTGGATATGCTCATCGGCGAGATGCTGCCGCGCGTGGCGGAAGAGCGACTGGCCGATTATGTGGACGTGTTCTGCGACAGGGGCTTCTTTACCGTAGACGAAACGGCACGTATCCTCGATGCGGCCGGCCGTTACGGACTCATCCCGAAGATCCATGCCAACGAACTGGATTATTCCGGCGGAATACAGACCGGGGTGCAGTTTGGCGCCCTGTCTGTCGACCATCTTGAATATACCGGGGAAGCGGAGATCAGGGCGCTGAAAGGCACGGCCACCATGCCGACCATTTTGCCGGGAGCCGCCTTTTTCCTCGGCCTGCCATATGCGCCCGCAAGGGAAATGATCGATGCCGGACTCGGCATTGCCATGGCATCTGACTACAACCCCGGCTCCTCGCCCAGCGGCAATATGCAGTTTATCCTCTCGATGGCCTGCATCAAATACCGCCTGCTGCCGGAAGAAGCCCTCAATGCCGTCACCCTGAACACCGCCTACGCCATGGGAATCAGCGATACCCACGGATCCGTCGCCATCGGGAAAAGAGCCAATGTGTTCATCACCAGGACCCTATCCTCACTCGCCTACCTTCCGTACGCCTTTGGCGAAAACAAGGTGGAAACCGTGATCATCGGCGGCAAAGTGGTGCAGGGCTAAAGCCTGCCCCAATTCATTCCCTCATTCTGGCATTCCCGCATTCCCGCATTCTGGCATTCCTGCATTCTGGCATTCTTGCATTCCGGCATTCTTGCATTCCCGCAATGTCAAACATGGTTTTCAATACCCGGTGAAGCCCCGGAAATGCCGGATACCGATTTATGGATTTATTGGTTTAGAAGTTTCGTTGTCTGAAATTTGTAGAGACACGATTTTATCGTTTGTAGAGACACGATTTATCGTGTCTCTATCAATATGTCAAGACACATTATCCAAGGCCCGGGAAAGAATAGGACAGGAAATAAGTGACAAATTCCAATAATAATCCAATCTCCCGGTGGAGAGCACAAATGTAAGGATTTTTCATGCGTTGTCAAGGGGGGGAGTGATAATAACGAGGGCAGGTGAAACACATTTTTCTAATTTCTGTGTTCTTTCGGTAAAATTTTCAGGATTCAGATAAAATATTGAAGAGGTCAATATTCAGGTAAATTGTTTCCTTTCCGATTTTTTCAGGAATTAAAACACCGAGGCTTTCCAACTGTTTAAGGTATCTCTTTGCCGTATTCAGACTCCTTATTTTATTGTCCAGCAATTTTTTCGGACTGATATATGGCTGTTCGAAAAGTTTCCCGGTAAAATCTTTTCTTATGGAGGGAATCTTATCATTGATCAGTTCCGAGGTTCTTGAATACAGCCTGTCAATTTCTTCAATTTTACTGATGGTATACTTTGCGGTTTCTTCAATTGCTTTCAGCATAAAAATGATCCAGGGATTCCACCTTCCAAGTGTCGTTACATTTTTCAGGAGTTCATAGTATTCATCCTTTTGCCTGATGATATAGGAGCTCAGATAGAGAATCGGAAGATCTAACAGCTGCTTTTGAATCATGAACAGAATAATTAAAATTCTTCCTGCCCGCCCGTTCCCATCCCTGAATGGGTGTATGGCTTCAAACTGATAATGTGAGATGGCAATTTTCAGCAGCGGATCATAGGGATATTTTATATCATCATTCATGTATTCGGTTAAGTTATTTAATTTCTGTAAAATGACTTCCGTGCCCCTTGGCGGAGTATAAACCACCTCACCCGCCAGATTTCCGCTTCCCCGTTTAAGAATTTTGGTTTCAGTTTGCGGTGGGCGTATCTGGTCATGAACCTGTTTGATTTCCTGGTATATACCAACCATGGTTTCAATGGTCAAGGCCTGATTCCTGACAATGTCATGATATCCCTTCCAAAGTGCCTGCCTGTACCTCAGTACTTCTTTGGCATTTCCTTTCAGCCCGTATTCGCTGATTGTGAGTGCTTTATAAAGTTCATCATCCGTTGTGAAGATGTTCTCTATCTCTGTGCTTGCTTTTGCCTCTCTGAGCGCAATGGTATTAACCAGCATCGATTGATTCGGAAGCTTTTTTGCAATCCCCTTCAGCTCGGCAAGGGCTTTGTTTGCGTTGTTTAATGCTTTATACACTTCCTTCGTTTCAACCTTCTCATCATCCGGTGGAAGCAGCGGTAAGCTGTTGAAGGGTTTGTTTCTGTCGTATGCTTCAATCAGGTTTGACATGAATTTTTTCTTTTGTCAAAAATACAATAAAATTGACAGATAAGGCCATTTTTCGTCATTCTGACCCCCAAAATCATGTTTTCTGTCAAGAAATGTTTAAGAATTGACAGATTGATAAGCGCTGTACACAATGTATACCGAAAGAACACAGGCGTGCGAAAAATGTGCATCCAGAGTCATCGGTATAAAGGATCTTTACTCATACTTGACAGGTTTGCATCTGCAAGGCTGTTTAGCAGGTTGCCAGATACGGAAACAGGCAAATATTCTGATTAAGATGACCTTAGCATTCGTAAACCAGCCAAATGCCGACACAAAGTTATGCGGTTGTGCAAATGCTTAACCGGCATTTTTTTTGTCTCCGTTAAAACTTTCTATCATTCTCTGAGCAACCGATCTCTGGACTATTGATTGTACATCGGGTTTCATATTCTTTAGCTTGAATATGTTATTAAAACCATAAA
>ERZ795054.160-NODE-160-length-108712-cov-7.970973_pt1 | contig 108712 bp, 102 predicted proteins | sample MGYA00375138_ERZ795054 | MGnify/ENA primary metagenome ERZ795054 (study PRJEB30183, sample SAMN05720215) | anaerobic digester metagenome | isolation source: active sludge of municipal wastewater-treating anaerobic digesters | place: USA | collected 2014-12-23 ... | reverse complement strand
CCGTCTCAAGCTGGCTCATGGGACAAGGGAGTTTGAAAAATCAACCGTGGAAACCCCAAAAGGACCAGGTCTGCATTCGCCGGATCAGTTCAGCACCCCTCGCTTTCGCCTTGACCAATGACGTTGGGAACACAGAACGATTGGATCTGGCTCAGATCGTTTGGGAAGGCGAACGGCAGGAGCCTTGGGTTGGAACGATCTTCAAGTTTAATCCAAGGATTCCGGGAAAACAGTGGGTCGAAGCCGAAGCCTTAATGCAGGATGGCCGGAGGCTCCATGCGATTCACGAGTTTGTGGCGATGCCCGAGCCCAAACCTGGCTTGCCGGTGGTCACAGTCAAGACAGCGCAGGCTGCAACCGGGGCTGAATCAGGGAGATTTGTCATCCATCGCCAGGGGGCTGCTGATTCAGAATTGGATATTCAGATCGTGCTCAGGGGAAATGCGATGAATGGCAAGGATTATCATTGGCTGCTTCCGGGGCAGTATCAGCCGAAAGGCGGGCATCTCGTGTTTCCTCGAGGGGCGACAACTCAGGTTCTGAGAGTAATTCCCAAAGGAAAAGCCGCCGATTGGGCGGGCAAGTCGATCATCCTGCAAATCGAGCCTCGGACAACGTACAACATCGGTGATCCGGGCGTTGCGGAACATAGTTTAGGGTCCAAGCCCTAAGAGCCAGTTGGCGGATGGCCGGGACCGCCACCGCAACGCCGCAAGAGGCGCAACGAAACACCAGCGAATTGAGAGGCACCACACTAGGTTCGGCCGACGGCTGTGATCAACGGCTTGAGTTCAGTCATCAAACGGGCAAAGGCTGCGGGAGTGACTTGTTGGGCGCCATCGCTCCATGCGTCGGCCGGATGGGGGTGGACCTCGACGAGCAAGGCGTCAGCGCCCATGGCCACGGCGCCTTTGCACATGGCACTTACCAGTTCGGCGCGTCCGGCGCCTTGGCTGGGATCGACGACCACCGGACAATGCGATTCCAGTTTAATGATCGGAATCGCTGAAAGATCCAGGGTGTTGCGGGTGTAAGTTTCGAAGGTGCGAATGCCGCGTTCACAGAACAGCAGATTGGGGTTTTCGTTGGATAAGACGTATTCTCCGGCCAACATCCATTCCTCGATGCGCATCGACATGCCTCTCTTTAGGAGGACCGGCTTGCCGGTTTTGGCCGCCGCAATGAGCAGTTGAAAATTCTGGGCGTTGCGCGTGCCAATTTGCAGGATATCGGCGTATTCCGCCACCATTTCGGCGTGGTCTTCGGACAGCAGTTCTGTGATGACGGGCATGCCCGTTTCCCGGCGTGCCTTGGCTAGGAGCTTCAGGCCTTTTTCTCCGAGCCCCTGGAATTCGTACGGCGATGTGCGGGGTTTGAAGGCTCCACCGCGTAATATAGTGGCGCCGGCGGCCTGAACAGCCAATGCGGTTGACATCAGCTGTTTCTCGCTTTCGACGGAGCACGGTCCCGCCATCACCTGGAATTTCTTGCCGCCGATGGCCACGTTTCCAGCGTGGACCACGGAATTGGACGGATGCGCTTCCCGGCTGACCAGTTTGTAGCGTTTCTGCACCGGCATGACGGTCTCGACTTGAGGCCAGGCTGTCAGGGTTTCCAGGCTTTGATGAGTGCGTTCATCCCCGATGGCTCCGATGACGGTGCGGGCCACTCCACGCATGATGTGAGGAATGTATCCGAGCCGCTTGATTTCCTTGAGGACGGCGTTTTCCTGGGGCCGACTGATTTTGGGCTTTAAAACAATGATCATACGATTGTTGTTCTATTGTTTGGGTTAAAAACAAAAAAACCGCAGGTGGCAACCTGCGGTTTCGGCATTAAAGGTGTTTCTCAACGCAGCCGTACGCGCAGGCTTGCAGGCCCAAAAAAGTAAAAGCCCCAATACCAGCGCTGAGCGATTTGGCTGCTTCCAATCATCGGAAAGATCCTAATCCGTGTTCCTGGATGACGTCAATTCGCTTTTTTACCTGGAAAAAGTTTGTTTTTGCCTTCCTGCGTTTCTACCATGAGAGTTGAACGCGATGAAGACCTTTGCCCAACTCAAGATTCCGGGCCGCCTGATTGCCGTGGAGGGGCTGGATGGTTCCGGCAAATCGACTCAGATTTACCTGCTGAAACGCTGGCTGGAACTCCAGGGGTTGAAAGTCTTCTTCAGCGAGTGGAACTCATCCGCCTTGGTTAAGAGCGCGACGTCAAAAGGGAAAAAGCAGGCGCTGCTCACCCCCACCACCTTTAGCCTGATTCATGCCACCGATTTTGCCGATCGTTACGAACGCCAGTTGGTGCCTCTGCTGAAGGCGGGGTATATCGTGCTCTGTGACCGGTATGTATTTACCGCGTTTGCCCGCGACACTGTCCGAGGCTGCCCGCCGGCATGGGTGAGGGGAATCTACAGCTTTGCCGCCAAGCCCGACCTGACCTTTTTCTTTCGCGCCGACCTCGAGGTATCCCTGCAACGGATCTTGGACGGTCGGCCGCAGTTAAAGTACTTTGAGGCCGGCATGGATCTGAAGCTTTCCAGCGATCCATATGAGAGCTTTCGCATCTTTCAGGGGCGGTTGCTGGAGCAGTATCTGTCCATGAGCAATGAGTTCAGTTTTTTGGAGATTGATGCCAATCAACCGATTGAGGCCCAGCAGTCGGTCGTGCGCCAGTTGGTGGCGGCGCGAATTGATCTTTCAGCATTCCTGTTGCCTGGCTCCTGATCAGTAAGGGAACACTCATGTCCACTCTCGAAAAAAACGGCCTCCCAGCTAGTGTGCCTGTAAGGCATCTGAAGCCCTTTGCCAAGCGCCGCATTCAAATTCCCTCTTACACGCCGAAGACCTTTTATGGCCACGGGCTGCCCGGCTTTGACGCGACAAAGCTGGCGGGGAAGCTCATTGTTGTGGAAGGGGCCGATGGTTCGGGACGTTCCACGCAGATTGCCCGGCTGGTGGAATGGCTGGAAGGATCGGGGCATGCGACACTGCAGGTGGGATTGAAGCTTTCGACTCTGGTGAGTGAGGAACTGGAAATCGCAAAGCAGGGCAACATCCTGAGCCATACCACCATGAGTCTGTTTTATGCGACCGATTTTGCGGATCAGCTGGAAAACAATATTGTGCCCGCCCTGCGGGCGGGGTTCATGGTGTTGGCAGACCGGTATGTGTATACCTTGATGGCTCGGGATATGGTGCGCGGCATGGACGATGCCTGGCTGAGGAATCTTTACGGCATCGCCCTCGTTCCCGATGCCGTGTTTTACCTGAATGTATCTGCGGAACAGCTGATTCAGAGGAATTTTGCCAAGAACCAAGCTCTGGACTATTGGGAGAGCGGGATTGACCTCGGTTTATCCAGGGATTGGTTTGACAGTTTTGTGAAGTATCAGATGTTGATTGCCCAGCAGTTTAAGAAGCTCCAGGCGACTTATGGCTTTACCATTGTGGATGGCAATCGCTCGGCCGAAGCGGTTAACGCCGACTTGCGCCATAAAATTGAAATGGTTTTAACCAGAAAATGACCTGACCTTGGCCCTTCAAACGGCCAAACAAGGCAAGAATTCCTATGGCGGACACGACCGATAAAAAAGAACTGTATGTGGGGGTTGACCTGGGAGGGACGAAAATCCTGGCCGGCGTTTTTGACCATCAGCACAAGTGCCTGGCTAAATCCAAGATCAGCACCAAGGCCGATCGAGGCCCGGGAGCCGTCATCGATCGCATTGCCCGTTGTGTCAAGGATGCGGTCGATGAATGCGATTTACAGATGAAGCAGATTCGCGCCATTGGGATTGGAGCGCCCGGATCGGTCGATCCCGAGGAAGGCAAGGTAGTGTTCACCGGAAACCTGGGCTGGGACAACGTCCCGCTCAAGAAAGAACTGGAGAAATTGTTGAGCGTTCCCGTTCATATTGAGAACGACTGCAACATCTGCATCCTTGGGATCTACGAACTCGAACTGCATGAGAAACCGCGTCATGTCGTCGGGCTTTTCCTGGGGACCGGAATCGGGGGAGGATTAATCCTGAACGGGAAGCTTTTTTCGGGATTCAATCACACGGCGGGGGAAGTGGGGCACATGATTCTCGAGGTGGGAGGCCCCAAGTGCACCTGTGGGAACCAGGGATGCTTTGAGGCGTTGGCCAGCCGATCCGCCATTTTTCGCCGTATCCAGCAGGCGGTGAAAAACGGACAGAAGACCATCCTGACCGACATGCTGGGATCGGATTTGGAGGATCTGCGGAGCGGCGATTTGCTCAAAGCGATCAAAAAGGGAGACAAGTTTGTCGAGCGAGTGATCGAGGAGGCGGCTGAATACACGGGCATTGCAGTAGGGAACATCATCAATCTCATCAACCCAGAGGTGGTGGTTTTGGGGGGAGGGGTCATTGAGGCGTTGGAAGACGAAATGATGGCCATCATTGTCGAAACGGCGAAGGACTACGCCATGACGGGAACGGCCAAGGGGATCGATATCATCGCCTCCAAACTCGGGGACAACGCGGGAATTGTGGGGGCATCGGTGCTGGCCAAGAAGATGTCGCGCAAGGAATAAGCCGCGTGCCGATCGCAGGCTCCAACGGTCCAATCGACGAAGGATCTCCGTGTTGCGAGGTTCCTTTTCGGGGAGATTCCTGGCAGCGCTGCGCCGTAATCGATGTGGGCACAAACTCTGTCAAACTCCTCGTTGCCGATGTATCGCACGGGGAAGTGATTCCTCTGTTGGAAAAGAGCGAGCAAACCCGGCTGGGACGTGGTTTCTACGCGGAACATCGGCTGGCGACTCAGGCCATCGAGGAAACAGCCCGGGTGGTGGCGGATTATGCCCGTTCAGCGCGCTCCTGGGCGGTCAGGAGGACTCGAGTTGTTGCCACCAGCGCCGCGCGCGACGCAGTCAACCAAAGCGAGCTTTTAGAAGCGATTCGTCGGACTTCGGAGTTAAGCGCCGAAGTGATCAGCGGCGAGCAGGAGGCGGAATGGGCCTTTCAGGGGATTGCATCGGATCCGCGTTTCGCGGGTCGATCCCTTCTGCTATTGGAAGTGGGCGGTGGTAGCACGCAGTTTGTTTATGGGCGGCAAAACCGCTTGCTGTATCGCCATAGTTTTCGCCTCGGAACGGTCCGGTTTCTGGAATCCCATCCTCCTCATGATCCTCCGACGACGGAGGATTGGGAACTGCTTCGCCGAGTGCTCGATCCGATCATGGAGCATCGGATTATGCCACAGATTCTGCCCATTCTAAGAAAAGACATCCTGGAGGAGGTCGTTCTCGTGGGCACAGGAGGCACTTGCAGCCTGCTGGCCTCGATCAGCGAAGGTCTGGGCGCTTTTGACCGGCAACGCATCGAGTCAGTGGTTTTTAGCCACAAGAAACTCCTGGGCTTGCGAAAAAGACTCTGGAGCCAATCGCTCGCTGAACGGAAAAACACCCCTGGCCTTCCCTCAAACAAGGCTGATGTCATTCTCACAGGCTCAGCCATTTACGAGCGGGCCATGGCCATGTTCCATCTGGAACCGCTCCATATCAGCACCCGCGGTTTTCGTTTTGGAGCGCTGGCTGACTTTTCTTAAGAAGACTGGCGAATCTTGCTGACTTTTTCCCAACGGCCGGTGCGGGCCGATTTCAGCACGGCGTCGCAGACGTATTGGGTGGCGAGGGCGTCGCGGAACGTGGGGCCTGTGGTTTTGTTGTTCGCCAAGCCCTCCAGGAAATCGGCCAATTGGTGCACAAAGGAATGCTCGTAGCCGACTTGGAGACCCGGCACCCACCATTTGCCCATGTAGGGATGATCGCCGTCGGTGACATGAATTGAGCGCCAACCTCGGAGGATCCCTGGATCCCGGTGGTCGAAATACTGCAGCCGATGCAGGTCATGAAGATCCCATGCGATCGAGGCGTGCTCACCGTTGATCTCGAACGTATAAAGCGCCTTATGACCTCTGGCGTAGCGCGTGGATTCAAAAGTGGCGAGCGAACCATTGGCAAACCGGGCCAGGAACGCGCAGGCATCGTCAATCCCAACCTTCTCAATCTTGCCGGTGAGATTATGTTTCCGTTCCTTGATGAAGGTTTCGGTCATGGCGTTGACGCGATCCATATCTCCGTTCAACCACAAGGCAGTGTCGATGCAGTGCGCCAGCAGATCGCCGGTGACACCACTGCCTGCGACTTTGGCATCCAGCCGCCACAAGGCGTCGCCGCCCTGCGGCAGGTCCTTGGAGATGGTCCAATCTTGAAGGAATTTGGCGCGGTAATGAAAAATGCGCCCCAGGCGTCCCTCATCGATCAGGTTTTTGGCCAGAGTCACTGCGGGGATGCGCCGGTAGTTGTAGGAAACCAAGTTGGGAACGCCGGCCTTTTCCACCGCTTTCACCATGGCCAAGCCTTGCTTTCCGTCCATGGCCAGAGGTTTTTCGCAGATGATCATTTTGCCCGCTTTGGCAGCTGCGACGGCGATCTCGGCATGGAGGTTGTTGGGCGCGGCGATTTCGATCAAATCGATGTCTTCCCTTGCGATCAATTTGCGCCAATCGGTTTCCACCGATTCAAATCCCCAGGTCAGGGCAAAGGCTTTGGCCTTTTCTTCATTGAAATCGCAAATCGCCTTCAGCACGGTTTGATGTTCGAGCTTGAAGAAATTGCCCAAGCGGCGATGCGCGTTGGAGTGGGTGCGGCCCATGAAGCCGCATCCGATAAGTCCGACATTAATAGTCTTCATTGTTGAGTTTTGGATACCGATATTAATTTACACAGCGTTCGTTTCCCCACGTAATGAAGCCGCGGCTTGTTTGACAATCCACGGCCCGTCGAGCGTGGAACTAGAAATTGTTGTGCTTGTAGGCCCCGAGTTCGGGGGCCTCGGGATTCACGTCCGGCCCGAAATATCGCAAGGTGACCAACGGTTCAACGGTGGAGGTGTTCTCAAAGGTTACTCCGGCTTTGGCGGTCTCCTCCGTGCAAAAGACTTCGTCTTCGGTTAACTCATGGAATCGGATCATTTTCGGGCAGTCCAAAGCGAGCTTGTTCATTTTACCCTTGCCCTGAACCGTGATCAGTCCATACGCGCCGTTATCCTTGATCGTGCACTTGGCCCCCGGGTCGAGCGTGAGTTCCTTTGCGGTGAAGTACTGTTTTCCGTTGATCTTCCCATAGACAATCCAGCGATCGACAAAGCCTTCTTTGCGGGTGTCAGCCACCGGTGTGGGCTCCAAATAGTGGTTTTCCTTGAAATTGGGGTCTACATTCGCGTCCCAGTCCAGTTCGCTGATGATGAAGTCGAGGTTCTGGTGCTTTTCTTTCGGCATGTCTTTGACCAGCAATGACCATGGGACTTCCCGGCCTTCGACAAGGTTTTGGTACATGCCGAAGACATCCGATCCCCATTGCGGCTCATAGGTGCAGAGAGAACCGGGTGCGTGCAAGATGCCAGGTCCCACCAACCAGCCACTGCCCGGTTTCAAACGATAGGCTTTAGACAAATCCAGAATGCCGTTGTCACCCTTGTTCCAGTTGGCAAGGCATTGACGCAACTGAGCCTTGGTAGTGCCTGGTTCCAGACCGAAGAAGGTATAGGGGAAGTTATTGCCCACATTGTTGTGTTGCGGCGGGAAATAGTAGGATTCAGGTTTGCCTTCCTGCCCAACCAGCTGCGCATGCTTATGGGATTGATGCATGTGATGTGGGATCGGTCCCATGTTGTCGAAGAATTTGGAATAAACCGGCCACCGTTTGTATTTATTCCATAGTTTCTTGCCGACGATCCCCGCCCCCAACTCGGATATGGCCGCGGCTAGGGTCACCCGGGATTCCCCCGCCACCACATAACTCAGTCCTTCATCCGGGGTGCGGTTTTCATTGGCCGCTGGCGTGGTGGAGGCAAACCAGCGTTCGTCGATGCCACCCCTGTTGAGGCCGAAAGCATACAGATCTTGCGGGGCGAGCTTAAGTCGCCGGCCGGGATGGAGAAAGGAGCGAGGCACCCAGTTAGGGGCTAGACGCAACAGACCGCCACCATCCTCAAGCGCCGTTTCGATCAAGCCGCGGCAATTTTCCGTAATCGTCTTAAGTGATGTTACTGTATTCATCTTTGTGAGTATTGTTTGTGGACTTATCGACCAACAGACTCGTCTGTCTTATCCCCCATGGGATGACTGGCCATTTGAGTTCGAAACTATTTAATCCTCAGAATTCAAAAACGCAAAAAAATTGTTGTCACAACCGGATTTTTTTCTGCCTTTTTCACTGAGGCAAAAGTAGTGAACAAAAAAGAGGGGAGGTCAAAAAGCGCTGCAACTTTCCACCTTGCGAAGATGGGCTAAGCCTCAACTGTCCTATCAATGACCAAGCGCCCCCTAGCCGAATGGTGTCCTCAGACTCCTTCTATGGCCCTTGGTCACTCGTGATCCCATTACCCGATCCCTTGACATCAGGACACAAAAAACCCTGGCCGCCTCGAGGTTAATCTCTCGATATCGCCCAGTCCAATAGGAGTTTGGCGCAAGAACGAAAGACACACTCCAGGCGGCCACTCTCAATCAGTTCCTTGGGCAACATCACGGCGAAAACCGCCGATAGTTGCGCCAAACCATGTTGGGAACATCGACCTTCCTCGCGATTTGACCCGCCACTCTCCCAGCGGTCCATCAAGGGACAGCAATTTTTCTCGGCGGATTATTTGGCCAGACCTCCGGCCATTGGGGCTGGCGACATCTCGGAGGGCGTTCGTGTGAACTCCATTCCTGAGCCCATAACCGATGAGCCCAACATTCAGGGTTTTGATGAAGGGAAGCCCCTATTTCTTCTTTGCGGCGGCTTTTTTCGCGGCCTTGGGTGCTGCTTTCTTCACGGCTTTCTTGGGGGCCGCCTTCTTAGTTGCTTTTGCCATATGAGTGCTCCTCTTTTTTAGGGGTTGTTTGGCTTTTGCAGCCGGTTTTTTGTGTTTGGTCTCCCGGACTTCGATTCTGGAGGCAATCGGTGTCCTGGCACGGACAGGCGAGCCTCCATTGGATCCGGGATCCTTCCAACCGTGGGCTTCGCGGACGGCGATCATGGCGGAGAGAATGTCTCTCCAGGTCTTGCGGTTTTTCATGATCGCGTTGGGAAACATGCAGCCATCCCAACAAACGTGCGAGAAGGCCCGGGTCAGATTGTTTTGTTCGTCACGCAGCCAGAAGCCGGCATGGCGCGGGATATCCAGTTTGCCATGGGGATCAGACGCCAGGCAATGGCGGCCGGTTTTGTCGTGTGAGCCGGATCCTTTGACTGTGGCATCATTTTGCGCAACGTGAAAATCAATGGTCCAAGGGCGCAACGCCGCAGTCAGCGTGCGGAGCGCCTCATCCAATTGAGCCGGATCCTTCCCGTCCCAGTTGGCGGGCAGAATCGCATCTTCCGGGGCGTTGTATCCAAGCGTATATAGCAACGTATGGGCCATGTCAGCCTGAAAACCGAGGATCCGGGGGCGATCCACCATTTCCAGCAGCTGTGCGGCGCGTTTCCAGCTGTGCAAGCCGCCCCAGCAGATTTCCCCCTCAGTCGCCAGGCGTTCTCCAAAATCTTCTGCGACGTCGCAGGCCTCGCGGAAGGTTTGGGCGATTCGCCGGGTGTTGCCGGTGGGATCCGCCGCCCACTCCTGGACGCCGCATGCCGTGTCGATTCGGACGATGCCATAAGGTCGAAGTCCCAATTCGCGCAAACGGGCAGCGATCCGGCAGGCCTTTCGAACCTGGGTGACAAATTTCTTACGTTCCTCAGGACCGCCCATGGCCGAGCCTCCCCCTGTGGCGCCCCAGATCGGAGCCACGACCGACCCCACGACGAATCCCTTGGCCGCCACCTTGTCGCCCAGTTCCCTCAGGTCATCTTCGCTGATGTCGATGCTGATATGGGGATCGTACAGAAAGATGTCAATGCCATCAAACTTTTGGCCGTTGACCTCAGCGGCAGCCGTGAGATTGAGCATCGTGTCCAGGTCCAGGCACGGTTCGGCGCCCGGACTGCCCTTGCCGACCAATCCGGGCCACATGGCATTGTGTAGTTTGGGATAATCGTTATGTGAGGGCTTCATAAAGCAAAGGGCGGTATCTGGAACGTGATCCAATTAAAACCGATTGTTTCTCCAGGCTCCCAGGCTGGGGGCCTCCGGATTCACATCGGGCCCGAAGTAACGCAGCATCACCAAGGGTTCGACGGACGAAGTGTTTTCGAAGACAACGCCCGACCGGGCCGCCTGTTCGGTGCAGAACACCTCATCTTCGGTGAGTTCATGGAACCGGATGAGTTTGGGACAATCCAGATTCAGCCGGTTCATCCGGCCTTTGCCCTGCACGGTAATCAGACCGTAGGCGCCGTTATCCCTCACGGTGCACTTGGCTCCCGGATCGACGGTCAACTCCTTGGCGGTAAAATACTGACGATTATTGATGCGCCCGTACACAATCCATCGATCCACATAACCCTCCGACCGTGTGTCCGCGACGGGGACCGGCTGCAAATAGTGGTTTTCCTTGAATGTCGGATCCACATTCGCCTCCCAATCGAGTTCGCTGACGATGAAATCCAGGTCGTGATGTTTTTCGGGGGGCATGTCTTTGACAAGCAGAGACCAGGGGACCTCCCGGCCTTCAACGAGATTTTGATACATGCCGAAGACATCCGAGCCCCATTGGGGTTCATAGGTGCAGAGCGAACCGGGCGCATGGAGGATGCCCGGGCCCACAAGCCATCCCGAACCCGCCTTCAAACGGTAGGCGCGGGACAGATCCAAAATGCCATTGTCACCGACATTCCAATCCTCAAGGCATTTGCGCAATTGCGCCTTGGTCGTGCCAGGTTCCAGTCCGAAGAAGGTATAGGGAAAGTTGTTGCCCACGTTGTTGTGTTGAGGCGGAAAATAATAGGATTCCGGTTTCCCCTCCTGCCGGACCATTTTGGCGTGCTTGAACGACTGATGCATGTGATGGGGGATGGGCCCCATGTTGTCGAAGAATTTCGAGTAGACCGGCCACCGGCCGTATTTGGTCCACATTTTGCGGCCGATGATTTCGGGACCGCAATCAGCGATCGCGTCTGCCAGCGTGAATCGTTGTTCTCCCGCCACCACGTAACTCAGACCCTCGTCCGGGGTGCGGTTTTCATTGGCGGCCGGTGTGGTGGAGGCGAACCAACGTTCGTCGATGCCCCCTCGATTCAGGCCGAAGGCATAGAGATCGTCCGGATGCAGCTTCAGACGGCGCCCGGGATGAAGAAAGGAACGGGGCACCCAGCACGGAGCGAGGCGCAGGAGGCCGCCGCTCTCATTGAGGGCGTTTTCAACGAGGGGACGGATGTTCTTGTTGGCCACTTTAAGTTTTGTGACGGTGTTCATAGTACGTCTAACCGCTACAACTCAAAACCCCGCCGCCCAAATCCAACCAACCAACGGGCCGCTTTAAAGCATGACCTGACGCGGACCGGGGTTTGGTTGCGAAGCATAACTGTTCGATGAAAAAAGGACAAGGAATTTGTTGCATTAAAATGCCAAAAGCAGCTGGATCCGCCCCCGAACGCCTTCCGAATGGCAGCCTTTGGGATATGACGACAGGGCGGCCTGGTGGAATTGGCATTTGCGCGTCGCGCGCCCTTGGGCTAATTCTGGGCTGTGGATACAATGTTCCGCTCAACGGCCCTTGTCCTGGCCGCGCATGGTTCGACAAGCAATCCGGAGGGATGGTTAATAGTTAAAAAGCATGTGGCAGCTTTGCGTCAACATAAATTATTTAGTTCGGTCGAAGACGGCTATTACCGGCAATCCCCGGAGCTGGGCGCGGTGGTTCGGGGCGTTCCGGGGCCTCGTGTCTGCGTGGTGCCATTCTGCATGAGCGAGGGCGATTTTGCGCGTCGGGTGATTCCACGTCTGCTGGGATGGAACGAACCCGCGCCGGTATTGCCCATGGCGAAATCCCGGGGTGCGGGATGGCTTCATTACACTGCGCCTGTGGGCACGCATCCTCGCATGGTTGAGGTCGTGATACGGGGGGTGGAGGGGATGCTTCACCAGTGTCCCGCCCCCGTCGATCCCTGGCCCGACCGGGTGAGTGTGGTCTTGGTGGCGCATGGGGCGCCGCGGGATTCGCTTTCACGCCGGGCAGCGGAGGACCAGGCGCTGCGGATGGAGCGGAGGCAGCTCTTTGCCTCAGTGCGGACCGCGTTTTTGGAGGAACGCCCGTTCGTATCCGAGGTTGTCGGGGCGGCTCGGACGCCGTATATCGCCGTGGTGCCTTTTTTTCTCAGTGGCGGAGTTCATGTCCGGCGGGATATACCGGCGGCGCTGAAGGCATGTGGCGGCGCTGTGTTTCTGCAAGATGATGGAGCGGAATCGGGCTGGCGGAAGCCGTCGGGGAGATCGGTACGTTGGATTTGGTGCGCATCGGGGTTGGGCGGAGAGGCCGCCTTGACCGCAGTGGTTCTGGATCGGGTTCGCGAGGCGATGCAAGCATGCCAAGGCCCGGGGGATTCGTTCTTTTCAGGACGGTCGCCATCGGCATAATGGTTCGCATTGATTATGGCGATGAGGATTTTGGGCATCACCGGTGGCATGGGGATGGGGAAATCGACGGTGGCGGCGGTTTTAGGCCGTATGGGGATTCCCGTGGTGGATACCGATCAGATTGCCCGCAATGTCGTCTCTCCGGGAGAACCTGCGCTGGCCGAGATCCGCACCGCCTTTGGCCCGGAAGTATTTGGAGAGGACGGCGGATTGGATCGAGCCGCCATGGCCCGGATGGTTTTCGGGGAACCGGAGGCGCGACGGCGTCTGGAAACCATCTTACATCCGCGCATCCGGGAACGCTGGATGGCGTGGGTGAAGCAGGGAGAGCAGTTGGGATGGAAACTGGCTGCCGTGGTAATTCCCTTGCTTTATGAAACGGGTGCGGGGGGATGTTTTGACCGGGTCGTCTGCGTGGCGTGCACCGATGTCACCCAGCGGCGGCGCCTGTTGGCCAGGGGATGGAGCCTCGAGGAGATTGAGGGACGACGTCAGGCCCAGTGGCCTGTTGAACAAAAAATGCGGGAATCGGATTATGTGATTTGGACTGAAGGCCGCGAGGATTTGCTGGAAACCCAGTTGCGGCACATTCTGGCGAGTGTGCTGGGCTGAAGCCAGCAGGATCAGGGCTCGGTGAGCCATTCGATTTTGGCCTCTTGTTTCAGCCGTTGCAGATAATCGGGCAGCAGCTTCTGGATTTCGCGATACCGCAGTTCCTCGAGCAGCCGTTTTTCCACCTCTTCGAAGGGAGTCTTTCGCGCGGGAATGTTTTGGAGAAACTTAATGATGTGATATCCGAAGCGCGTGGTGACAAGGTCGCTGATTTGGCCGGGCTTCATGGAAAAAGCGGCGGCCTCGAATTCGGGGGGCAGGCGGCGACGGGGAAAGGTGTATTCACCATTTCTTTCCTTGGATCGGCGATCATCGGAGAACTCTTTGACGAGAGCGGCGAAGTCCTGGCCTGATTTCGCCTTTTCAAGCACCTGTTCGGCCAAGGCTTTCCGAGTTTTCTTTTGTGCCTCGCTCATTTCCCGGCGGGTGCTGTCATCCCACGTGCTGATGAGGACATGGCTCACCTTGACCTGCTCGGGTTCTTCAAATCGCTGGGGATTCTGGTCGTAATACTTGCGGGCCTCATCGGAGGTTACCTCCACTTGCTTGCCCAGTTCGCGTTCCACCACCGTCTCGCAGGTGGCCCGTTTAATCAGCATGGTCCGGAGTTCCTCCGCTGTGAGTCCCATGGCAGACAGCTGCCGGTCGAAGTCCTCGTCGGACATCATGTCCGGGCGATACTGGCCGAACAGCCGTTCGGCACGTTCTTTGGCCTCCTTTTTTTCAGCGTCGGTGGCTTGGTTGGTGAGTAACTGCTCCACGATGAGGCGGTCCACCAGATTCGACAAGACACTGGATCGTTGGCTTTCGGGGACGGTTTGACGGCGGGCGGCCAGACTGGCCTTGTATGCGGTAAAGGCGTCGTCGACCTGGCTCTGCTTGACTTCGACTCCCGCGCCTCGAGCGACGATTTTATCCGCGAACAAGTTGGTCAGGGACAGACTGCGGGTGGCTCCGGGGCTGGCCCCGGCATCGGCCGACAGCGCAACGGTTCCGCTCAGGAGAAGCAGACTCAAGCCAAGAATTCGCCGCATAGGAGGTTTCATAGTTTTTTCAGGCGGAGGACAACGGCGCGACATGCGTTCAAAGCTTCACGATTCGGACGTTGCTGATGTCGGGATCTTTGGCAATGGCATTCAGAACGGCAGTGGGGGGAACACTGTCGAGATTCAGCACGGTCAAGGCTTCGCCGCCCAGCTTATCACGGTTGAGGCTCATGCTGGCAATGTTGACGTTGTGTTTGGCCATCAGAGTGCCCAGTTCACCCACGATTCCCGGCCGGTCTTTGTTGGTCAAGAGGAAGAGGACGCCCTCAGGCACAATGTCGACCGGACGATGATACAAGCGCACGATACGCGGCTGCATGCGGGCGCCAAAAAAGGTGCCGCCCGCGGAGACGATCTCATTGCCATCCTGAACCGCGACGTGCAGCCATTCGTTAAAATCGGTTTCCTCACTGGATTTAATTTCCTCGACCAGCAATCCCAGGCTGCGGGCCAGGCTGCGAACGTTGACAAAATTCACGTCCTTGCCGCAGGCGTTCTCCAGGAAACCGCGGAGCACGGAGCGGGTGATCGGATCGGAAGGCAGGCTGTTGGCCTTGCCGCCGTAGGTGATGACGATTCGCTCGTTGCGCTTGGGGGCGAGCTGCGCCACCAGTTTGCCGAGTTTTTCCCCCAGATGAAGATAGGGTTTAACGAGGGCGTAAGTCTTGGCGTCAAGGTTGGGCACGTTGACCGCATTGCGGACCGCGCCATTGAGGAGGTAATCGATGATGGCCTCGGCCACTTCGATGCCGACGTTGGTTTGGGCCTCGTGAGTGCTGGCGCCCAGGTGGGGGGTCATGATGACTTCGGGCATCGATCGCAGGGCGAAATCCGACGGCGGCGGTTCGGTTTCATAGACATCCAGGGCGGCCCCGGCCACCTGGCCGCTTTGAATGGCGGCAGCGAGGTCCTTTTCATTGATGATTCCGCCCCGGGCGCAATTCACCAGTCGCACGCCCTTCTTCATTTTGGCCATGACCGAGGCATTGATCATCCCTTTGGTTTCACTGGTCATGGGGATGTGAACAGTGATGAAATCACTATGTTGGTAGACCTCATCGAGCTCGGCCAGCTCGATTTGAAGGGCCTGGGATCGGGATAGCGCCAGGTAGGGGTCATAGGCCAACACTTTCATCCCAAACACTTGAGCGCGTTTGGCCACCTCAGTGCCGATCCGGCCTAATCCAATAATGCCCAGTGTCTTCTGATAAAGCTCGGTTCCCTGAAAAGCCTTGCGGTTCCATTCGCCGGCTTTGATCGAGGTGTTGGCCTGGGGAATCTTGCGGGCGAGGGCCATGAGCATCGAGAAAGTCAACTCGGCCGTCGAAATCGTGTTTCCAGCGGGGGTGTTCATGACCACCACGCCCCGTTGAGTAGCAGCGTCGACATCGACATTGTCCACTCCAACTCCAGCCCGGCCGACCACGCGAAGCTCGGAAGCCGCCTCCATCACCTTCCGGGTGATCTTCGTCTCCGAACGAACAACAATGGCTTGCACATCGCTCACCAAAGGCAGCAACTCCGCCTCCGAATGTTTGTGGTTGAGCACGGTGACTTTGAATTCTGGCCTCTTTTGGAGGAGGGCGACACCCTGGGGAGAAACCGGATCACAAACTAGAATCTTCATAATCGATTGGGTTCAGACATTAGGACAAGACCGAGGAAGGGTCAATCCCGACCAACAGGTCCATACGGGCGGATTCCGGCCTGGCAGTCATTGCTTGTCCAGAAACTCATTCACTTTGGCCATGACCGCGAAGGCATCAGCAACATAGACAACGTCGGCTTTGCCGCGCGCCCAGCCGCAGTTGGGGTCCAGATTAATTGCCCGTCTCTCGTTGATGAAGCGCCATCCGACGACATGGGGTTCCTCGCCATGGCAGCAAGTGGCCAATCCTTTGGGGTGGCGGGGAGTAGAGCCGGTTTGGCCGACTTGGTTCAAATGAGTCATGAAGGGGAGGACCGCCTGGCCTTCGCCGCTCAAGTCCACGAGGGATTTGGTGCCTCCGAGGGAGGCCTGGGTAGTTCGCAGGAAGTTGAGGATGATTTGCTGCGCCTCAGCGGCGTGGACTTGGCCGTCAGCCTGTTTTTTCGTCCAGCCGGCTCCCGCCACGAGGAGAAGTTTGGCATCGGACCGAATGGTCTGCGCATCGGCGGCGGGGGCTTGGAGCCCCGCCACGTTGGTTTGCCGTTCCTCCTCTGTGAGGCTCACTGGGACTTCTTCAATACCGACCTCTCCAGGATCTCCCGTCCAAGCAGGGCCGATTCCGGGTTCCAGGGTAATGATCCAGGGGCGAGGAGTACGCTGGAGGGACCCCTCCATGCGTTGGCGATAAAACCAGCGATTCAGGGTAAGAGCGCCGTCGCGCACAGCAAGACCTGTCGCGTGGGTATCGATGCGCCCCCCCAACCGGCAGGCCACGCCGGCCAGGACGCGCGCCCATCGGGATGTGGCGGCGGCCAGCACGATTGTGGCTTGAGCATGATGCACCAACGCTGCGGCTCCGGCGGCATCGGTTCCATATCGGGCCGTGGCGAAGTCACTCCCCTTGACTCCCAGAATTCTGGAGGCGCCACAACGTGCCACGGCGTTTCCGGCGGCTTGGAGGTTGTTGCCGACGAGACCCACGAGGAACGCCGGGGTGCCCAGCGCGGAGCTTAAGGTGCTGGCGGCCTGTAGGACTTCACGGTCGGCTTTGCCGAGGCTGCCATCGGCCTCGGGATGGATCAGGACGAGGATTCTTTCCATGATGTTGGAGACGGTATGACCGGGTCTGATGTTTGGGATGATCTGATTCAGCTTCCGGATTGCTGGATCCAATCCACAATTTCGCGGGCAATTTCCTCGGGCGGCATGTTTTTGACCACCCGGGTGTCGCGCGTTTGTCTGGGGAGAGCCATGCTGAGGTACTTTGTTCCCTCAGTCCCGATTTTCGTGGATTTTGCTTTTTGCAGGGCGGGCATGACTTGGCGCATGTTGATCATGCCAACCTGAGGATTGTTGGGAGGTTCCGGCAAACCGCCCGTGGCCCAACCCAGCAGGAGCGGCAGCTTGCCGCAACAGGAAACCTGATGGCGTCCGCCTTCGATGCGCTCCAGAATCCGAAATGAACCATCGGCCTGTACGGCCAGTTCGTCCACCCCCTGAAACTGGTTCAGAATCTTCAGCCTTTCCCCCACCATCTGCAGGGTTATCCCGGCCGCGCGCGAGGCCGATTCCCAGCCGCCGAACAGCATGAAACGAGATCGGTCGAGCCCCGGAATTCCTTGAATAGCGTCGGAAAGGGCTTGGGCGACATCGAATGCTTCGGTGAAGCCATTGGCGGGACCGTCCAGGGCGACGAGTTCAAAGGAGACTTTTTGGGCCACGCTCATCATAAGCTGCTGGAGCTTGGCTTTTGGACCGAGGCACACCAGCCAGATCTTGGAGCCGGGATTCTGCTTCGCCAAGTGTGCCGCCTCGTATAAGGCATGGCTTGCCCAGGGATCCAGCACCGAGGGCAGCATCATCTCATTTTTTAGGGCTGGTCCCCCCGGACCCATGACCGGCTCAAGGGTTTGCAGAGGATCGGGGACTAAACTCCCGCAAACCACAATGTGATATCCAGAACTCATAACGCTCGTTGTATTCTTATTTCCAGTTTCTGCCAGCAATATGCAAACCAAAACTGCCGGTTCGGTACTCCAGCCTCGAAGATGCGCGGGAAGGGCGGAGGGATTCGCCTGGCGCTCCAGGGCGGCGTTAGCCGATGGATTCCTGTGCAACAGGCAAATGAATGCTGAAAAGGGTCCCCTGACCGGCACGCGATTTGGCGGTGATTTTTCCGCCGTGAGCTTCGATGGTTTTAACGACAATGGCCAAGCCAAGGCCCGTGCCCGTGCGTTTCGTGGTGTTCAGGATGGAACCTCCCAAATGACGACATTGTTCCTCGGAGAGTCCCAAACCGGTGTCTTTGAACTCAATCAGCACATGCGCCGCACGGGAGTCGTCCCCGGGGGAAGGATCGGCCCGGGAACGAATCATAAGTCGCCCCCCTTCTGGCATCGCTTGAACGGCGTTTAAGATCAAATTGAGAAAGGCCTGTTCCAATTGGGTCGCATCCCCTAAAACAGGAGGGAGACCCATCGACAATTCCCGGCACATTTCAATCTTCTGCTGGCTCAGTTTGTGACGGACAAGGAGGACCAGTTCTTCGAGGATGTGATTGATATTCAGCGGTTTGAGGCAAGGCTCTGTGTTTCGGGCAAAATCGAGTATGCGTTCAACGATCCGATTCAAGTGATCCATTTTCTCGCCGAGCAATGCAAAATCCCTGCCGCGCGGATCGTTTGCAGCGAAACTCAAGTTGAGGGAATGATGCAGCATCTTCATGACGGTCAATGGATTTCGGATTTCGTGGGCGACTTCAGCTGCGAGGAGACCGAGAGCGGAGAGCTTTTCGCTTTTTCGAAGTTGATCCTCCATTTCTACAACGCGCTCGTAAAGTCTGGCCTTTTCAATGGCCACTGCGGACAGAGAAGCCATGGCCGCTAGAATCCGGATTTCTTCATTCGAAAAGCTGTGAGGCTGGCCGGTATAAACGCCCAGCACCCCAATCGACTGCCCGTTGAAGACCAACGGGGCGCTCAGCAGGGAAACCAAGCCCTCGGATCGAGCAATTTCAACGCTCTGGTAACGGCTGGATATCTGGACATTCTCGATCTGGAGCGGTTTCTGTCGACGAACGACCACGCCGAGCAGGCTGTCGGACACGCTCAGACGGGGTTTGGCGATGTAGGCAGGGCCCGCTCCGTGGCTGGCCCGAAGATCCAACCATTCCCGGGAGTCGTCGAGGAGCAGCAAAGAGCACATGCGGGTGTTCATCAGTTGGCAGGCTTCCCGAGTGATGACCTGCAGCACCTCATCAACCCCGAGCGGGGAGCTGATCGCCTGACTGACACTTGCCAGCGACTCGAAAAGGCGAGTCTTCAGCCGCAGTTGTTCAAACCTCCATGTGTTGTGAATGACCCGCGCCGCCAAACCGGCGATCTCCTCCAGAAGCGATTGGTCATCATCGTCGAAAGCATCGAGGCGGGTGGAATCAACATTCAAGACGCCACTGAGATTTCCATCCACGTATAAGGGCACGGCCAGTTCAGAACGCACGGAGCGTCTGAGCATGATATAGCGGCTGTCCTGACGCACATCGTCCAGTCTCAAGGACTTTCCCGATCGGGCAACCCAGCCTGTAACACCTTCCCCCACGCGGAGCTTGATCCGGTGAGCCTTCCTGGGCAGTCCCCAGGCGGCTTGGATTTCGAGGAAGCCGGTGGTGGGATTGACCAGGACCACTGATCCGCTGCTGGCTTTGGTGAGGCGCACGGCTTCTCTCATGAGCAAAGCCAAAGCCTCCTCCGCGTTCAGGGTGGCGTAGACCTGATTTCCCAACTGATAAAGCTGGTTTAACCGATGGAATCTGGCCTGCCAGATTGCGGCATCATCCGGAGTCCGATCTTGGGTTTCGAGCCGAGCCATCATGACCGTTCCGGATTTGGCATAATATGTCTGAAGGGATTCCAATCCGATCAGGTTCGATAGCTCAACATGAGCAGTCCCAAGGCCGCAAAAAAGCAGTTGGGCAACCAAGCGGCCAACCAGGGAGCCACCACTCCTGCCGTACCCAAGGCCAATCCCAGCTTGAGGAGAACAAAATAGCTGAAGCAGATGAATATGCTGTTCGCGACTCCGACGAACACATTTCGGCGTCCGGTTGTGGTGGCTCCGATGGGCAGGGCGATCAGGACCACGACCAGACAGGTCCAAGGCGACGCCAGCCGGCCATGAAACTGGGTCTTTAGCATTGCCGCATCCGCCTCAGGCAGCATAGGATGAAGTCTTTGGTAGCTCAGGATTTCGCCCACGGACAGTTGAACCTTGCGGGCAGCTTTCAAATTACTGAGACTGCTGATCTTGATTTCACTTTGAATCATCTCCGGGGTTTCCTCGAAATCATCGATGATAACCTTCTCGGAAAGACTGAGGATCGGGATGCTATTCGTGCCCGCCTGATTAGTCCATTGCTGAGCCTTCAGAAAAAGCCAGGCGTTGTTGGTTCTCAGACCGCGCTCGGCGAACAAATGCCGTCGTGAGCCGTCGGGCAGGCGCCAATCGATTTGGGGTTGAATCATTTCGCCGGTGATCCGGTCGTATGAGGCCACATTCCAGATGCGATCCGCGCCGGCATGCCTGAAATTCAGGTTGTTCTGCCACATCCGGCGTTCCTTTTCAGAAGGATCCCGCGGGTTATTCTGGAGGATCATCTCTGCTCTCTCGAGGCTGTCGGGCACCCATAACTCGTTGATCCCAAGCAATCCAACGCTGAAGAATAAACCCACAGCCATATAGGGAGCTCCCAGTCTCCACAGGCTGACTCCGGCAGAGCGTAGTGCAATCACTTCATTATGCCGGGCGTGAGTGGTAATAGCATAAAGCAAGGCCAGTAAGAGGGCCACCGGTAGCACGATCACGAGGAACTCCGGACTTTTGAAGCCGTAATACCGGATGATGTCCAACAATTCCAGACGGGCCTCCTGGAAATCATCCAGGTCGGAGAGCAGATCGAACGAGATCCAAAACATCAGGAAACCCCCGAGGCAATACCCCAAGGGCACCAACATTTCACGAAGCAGATAGCGATCCAGAAGCCGCATTCGGGTTTACGTTAATGACCCTCCCTCGTTATGGCAAGCGACGGAAAAGGCTGGCCGCTTTACCGGAGCGTTTTGACAAAGCGCGCCATGCGCTCGACCGCCATCTCAATTTTCTCCATGGATGCCGCGAAACAGCAGCGCAGATAACCCTCTCCGGTTGGGCCAAAGGCGCTGCCGGGCACACAGGCCACTTTCTCCTGCTCCAGCAATTTGACCGCAAATTCCTTCGAGCCGAGCCCGGTCGACTCGACACAGGGGAAGGCATAGAAGGAACCGCGCGGCAAGTGACACTTGAGCCCCATGGAATTGAGCGCTTGCACAATCAGGTTCCGCCGCAGACGGTACTGATCTCGCATCTCCTCGGTATCCGGACGGCCATGGCGAATGGCTTCGATGGCCGCCTCCTGGCTCACAATGCTCGCGCAGAGCATCGAATATTGGTGGATTTTCATCATGGCCTCGATGATTTCAGCCGGCCCGCACGCATACCCAACTCGAAAGCCGGTCATGGCGTACGCCTTCGAAAAACCATGGAGAAACAGCGTCCGCTCAGCCATTCCTGGAAGAGAGGCGATGCTCACGTGTTCTCCTTCAAACGTCAGCTCTGAATAGATTTCGTCGGTGATGACCATGAGATTGTGGCGTTGCGCCACTTCGGCGATCCGGCCGAGTTCCGCGCGATCCATCGTGGCGCCAGTCGGATTGGTCGGGAAATTGAGCACCAGAACCTTGGATTGCGGGGTGATGGCGGCTTCGATGGCTTCGACGGTCACTTTGAAACCCTTTTCAGGCCGGCAGGAGAGCGATCGAGCCTGGCCATGCGCCAGGACGATGCTGGGCGAGTAACTGACATAACAAGGCTCGTGATACAGCACTTCGTCTCCAGGATTGACCAACGCGCGCAAGGCGATGTCGAGTGCCTCGCTGACTCCGACGGTGACCAGGATCTGTTTACCCGGATCATAACTCACGCCAAAATGGCGGGCGACTTGATTGCTAATGGCTTCTCGGAGTTTGGGCAAACCCAGATTGGCTGTATAGGAGGTTCGCCCCCGTTCTAGGGCAAAAATAGCTGCCTCTCGGATGTGCCAGGGAGTCACAAAATCGGGTTCTCCCACACCCAGCGAAATCACCCCCTGCATGCCCTGAACAATGTCAAAGAAATCCCGAATGCCCGACCGCGGTATGGCACGCACATGCCGGGCCACAAAAGCCTCCGGATGAAATGGGGAACGCACGTTCATGGAAAAAGTCAAAAAAGGGCCCCGGGTCAACTGAAAAATGGAGAGGCCGCCGCTTAAGCCGCCGCCTTGTCGGCTCGCCGACGGACAACGGGCTTGTCTGTGCCTTCCACAACGGCACGGTGGATCTCCACGGATCCCACATCCTCCCGGCTCGGCGTCTCATACATGATGTCCAACATCAGTTTCTCGATCAGACTCCGCAACGCCCGCGCTCCCGTGCCTTTCTTCAAGGCCTGTCCCGCCAACGCATGCAGAGCGTCCGAGGTAAATTCCAAGGACACTCCGTCCATCGCCATCAGCTTGGCATACTGCTTGATCAGGGCGTTTTTTGTCGTCGTGAGGATGGAGACCAGCTGTTCCTCCGAGAGTTCCTCTAGGACCGATACCATCGGCAAGCGTCCTATGAATTCCGGAATGAATCCAAAACTAAGCAGATCCTCCGGCTCCACCCGGTGCATCACGGCCTGAGGAGCCGCCGCCTGAGAGCTCGATTCGTCTGAGACCGCTCCGAAACCCATCACATGACGGCCCAGCCGCCGCTGGATGATCTTTTCTAGACCGACAAACGCCCCTCCGCAGATGAACAAAATGTTGGTGGTGTCCACCCGGATGTATTCCTGTTGCGGATGCTTCCGGCCGCCCTGCGGCGGGACATTGCAGATGGTGCCTTCCAGAATCTTAAGAAGGGCTTGTTGCACGCCCTCGCCCGAAACATCCCGGGTAATCGAAACGTTCTCCGTCTTTCGGGCGATCTTGTCGATTTCATCCACGTAAACGATCCCCATCTGGGCTCGTTTAACATCGTATTCAGCGTTTTGAACCAGCCGCAGAATGATGTTTTCGACATCCTCGCCAACATAGCCCGCCTCAGTCAGGGTCGTGGCATCGGCTATGGCAAACGGAACATCCAGGATTTCAGCCAGAGTTCGCGCCAGCAGCGTTTTGCCCGAGCCGGTCGGCCCAATCAAAAGAATATTGCTCTTCTCGATCACCACTTGCTGATGGGGATCTGCGGAACCATCGGCAGAGCCCTTCCGATCCACCGTCGGACTCTGTTCCTGGGTCAGGCGCTTGTAATGATTGTGCACTGCCACCGCCAGGGTCTTCTTCGCGTAATCCTGTCCGACGCATTGCTCATCCAGGAGTTTCTTGATCTCCGCTGGTTTGGGGACCTTGACGCGCGGGGTTGATCGGCGAGATTCGGATTGCAATTCCTTGTCCAGGACAGACTTGCATATCGTAATGCAGTTGTCACAGATATAGACCCCCGGACCCGCGATCAGTTTCTTAACCTCGGCGTGGCTTTTGCCGCAGAAGCTGCATAGCGTGATGTTGGATGGACGTGCCATGAAAAACGTTCTTGATGACCGGTTAAATTAAAGAACGCAGCAAACCTTCCTGGCCTATTCGGCCTTTGCCGGTGGCTGTTCCGCGACTTTTGAGACCGAGTCAATGCCCGGTATTTGCTTGCGCGACTGAACCACTTCATCCACCAAGCCATAGTCCTTGGCCTCCTCAGCCGACATGAAATAATCGCGCTCGCAATCCTTCTCAACCACATCAAAGGCCTTGCCGGTATGCTTCGAAATGATGCTATTCAACCGTTGCTTGAGGCGCAACATATACTTGACTCGGATTTCGACGTCGGTGGCAGGTCCCTCGGCGCCTCCGAGGAGCTGATGGATCATGATATTGGCGTTGGGCAGTGCGAAACGTTTGCCTTTGGTCCCCGCACAGAGCAACACGGCCCCCATGCTGGCCGCCTGCCCGATACAGTAAGTATTAACCGGACATGTCAGAAACTGCATCGTGTCATAAACGGCCAGGCCGGCCGTCACGCTGCCTCCCGGTGAGTTCAGATAAAGATGAATATCCTTATTGGGATCGGTCATCTGGAGAAACAACATCTGCGCAATCACCACGTTGGCGACGTTATCATCCACAGGTGTCCCCAGGAAAATAATACGGTCAACCAGCAGTCGGGAGTAGATATCGTAACCGCGCTCACCGCGCCCCGTCTGTTCAACAACCATCGGTATGAGAAAATTCTGCATTTCAGGACCTTGTCTGAACCCAAACTATCCAACCCCACTCAGACCGTCAAGCTCGCCCAAAAAAATTCAACAAAAGTTTTGACAGAGTGAGCGCTGTTTTTTAGATTAAGGCAGTTAACTGGGCCATAATTAATGGTAAGCCTTTGACCCTGATGCAGTTAACAAAAGGGCTGCCTGGGTTAAGGGGGTTTTATCGTTTTTTATTGGACGTGACAAGGCAGTTGTGGCTGCCCATGTAGCTCAGTCGGTAGAGCGCGTCCTTGGTAAGGACGAGGTCATCAGTTCAAGCCTGATCATGGGCTCCAGCGCTCGTTGGGTGGATAGGCATGATTTTAGAATAACGACAACTTAAACATGTAGGAATCGCAATGGCAAAAGAATCGTTTCAAAGAACAAAACCGCATGTCAATATCGGCACCATCGGTCATATTGATCACGGCAAATCCACATTAACGGCCGCAATTGTGGAGGTCCAGGCCCGAAAGGGTCTGGCGACCAAGATTTCCTATGCGGACATTACGAAAGGTGGAACGGTGCGGGATGAAACCAAGACCGTCACCATCGCTGTTTCTCACGTCGAATATCAGAGCGACACCCGGCATTATGCCCACGTGGACTGCCCCGGCCATGCAGACTACATCAAGAACATGATCACCGGGGCGGCCCAAATGGATGGCGCAATCCTGGTTGTTGACGCCGCTGAAGGTCCGATGCCGCAGACGCGCGAGCACATTCTGCTGGCCCGGCAGGTCGGTGTTCCCGCCATGGTAGTCTTCCTGAACAAGGTGGACTTGGTGGATGATCCGGAGTTGCTTGAACTCGTGGAGATGGAGGTGCGCGATTTGCTGACGAAGTATGGTTTTCCTGGCGACAAGACGCCGGTGGTGCGCGGCAGTGCCAAGGCGGCTCTGGCGGGTACGGGCGAGGCCTGCATCCAGGAATTGTTGAATGCTGTTGACGCGTTCATCCCGCTGCCGATGCGTGAAACCGACAAGCCCTTCCTGATGAGCATCGAAGATGTGTTCAACATTGAAGGTCGCGGCACCGTGGTTACGGGACGCGTCGAGCGTGGTGAACTCAACCGTATGCAGGAAGTCGAGATCGTTGGATTGAAGGAAACACGCAAGACTGTTGCCACCGATATAGAGATGTTCCGCAAGCTGTTGGACAAGGCCTCCGCCGGTGACAACGTCGGTGTTCTGCTGCGCGGCACCAAGAAAGAAGATGTCGAACGGGGCATGGTTCTGGCAAAGCCAGGGACCATCACGCCTCACACGAAATTCAAGGCTGAAGTCTACGTGCTTTCGAAAGAAGAGGGTGGACGTCATACACCCTTCTTCAACAAGTATCGTCCCCAGTTTTATTTCCGGACGACCGACGTCACCGGAAACGTCACCTTGCCCGAAGGGGTTGAAATGGTGATGCCTGGCGACAACGTTTCGGTGGCTATCGACCTGATCGCACCCGTGGCCATGGAGAAAACCCAGCGTTTTGCAATTCGGGAGGGTGGCCGAACTATCGGGGCAGGCCGTATTTCGGAAATCATTGAATAACTCCTCGATAGGTTTTTACCGGGAGGCGGATGATTTTTCTTCCTCCCGGCGCAACCTCTCTGGTGAACGGAACAAACGGAAGGGCGGTAGCTCAATTGGTAGAGTAGCGGTCTCCAAAACCGTCGGTTGGGGGTTCGAGTCCCTCCCGCCCTGCCAGCAAGAACTCTCGTGGAGGGGTGGCAGAGCGGTTGAATGCGACGGTCTTGAAAACCGTTAAGGCTAACTACCTTCGGGGGTTCGAATCCCTCCCCCTCCGCCAATACAATTTGTGAAAGAATTATTACCACTCGTCATCTGGGTCGTCATCCTCGGCGCTGTCTTTGCCTTTCTCTGGTGGCAGGGATATCTGATGCGATTCTCCAACTACGTCCAAGCTACCAAGGAAGAATTGAGAAAGTGCACTTGGCCATCAGTTGACGAATTAAAAGGCTCCACCATGGTGGTGGTGGTGGCAATTGTGCTGCTAGGTTTCTTCACGGTCGTCGTGGACTTGGCGATTACCCTGGTTGTGCGTCAAATCACCGGTTAACGGGGGAGCCATGAGAAGTCAGTGGTTTGTCATCCATACCTTGGCCGGCCAGGAACAGCGGGTGAAAGATAGCATTGAAAAAAGGCTGAAGGCCGAGGAGATGGACGAGTTCATCAAGGAAGTGCTCGTCCCCATGGAGAAAGTCGCAGAGGTTAGGAGTGGCAAGAAGACGGTCACCACTCGAAAGCTGTATCCCGGTTATGTCTTCATCGATATGATCTTGCTGGATGACAACCAGCGGTTGATTGAGAAACCGTGGTACTTCATTCGCGATACGCAAGGCATCATCGGATTCGTGGGAGGAGATCGGCCTACTCCGGCCTCGCCGGAAGAGGTCGAACTTATCAAGGCCCAAATTTCAGAATCCGAAGATCATGAGAAACCAAAGGTCAACTTCGAAGTGGGTGAGACCGTTAAGATCAACGACGGGCCTTTCCTGAATTTTAGCGGGATCATCGAGGAGATCGATCCTGAGCGGGGTAAGCTCAAGGTGACGGTAAACATCTTTGGGCGTAACACTCCCGTCGAACTCGAATACTGGCAGGTCGAAAAAGCATAATTTATGGCAAAAAAGGTTGTTGGACAGATTAAACTGCAAATACCGGCCGGACAGGCGAATCCGGCGCCTCCTGTGGGTCCTGCATTGGGACAGCAAGGCGTTAACATCATGGCGTTTTGCAAGGAGTTCAACGCTGCAACCCGTGAACAGACCGGCATGATTATCCCGGTCGTTATCACCGTCTACCAAGACAAATCCTTTACTTTCATTACCAAGTCCCCCCCGGCGGCCGTCCTGCTGAAGAAGGCTGCTGGCATTGCAAGCGGATCGAAAATGCCCAACAAGGAAAAAGTGGGTAAAGTGACCCGCAATCAGGTCATGGAAATCGTCAAAATCAAGAGTAAAGACCTCAATGCCACTTCGGATGAGGCAGCATTCCGTGTCATAGCCGGGACCGCCCGTAACATGGGGATCGATATTACTGACTAAACAACATCAAAACCTCAACGCGGGAGAGTTTTTTAACTCGCTGTACCGCTAAAGGATATGGCAAAAAAACCAAGTAAACGTTATCGTAAAGCCCTGGAGATGGTCGATATCAACAAGACCTATCCCCTCCAGACTGCCGTGGAAATCCTGGGGCGATTTCCCCGGGCTAAGTTCCCTGAAACTGTGGATCTTGCATTTCATCTGGGAGTGGATCCAAAACAATCAGACCAGATGGTGCGTGGCACAGTACCATTGCCTCATGGCAGCGGGAAAGTGGTGAGGGTGGTTGTCTTCGCCAAAAACGGTCCTTCGGCCGATGCCGCAACGGCTGCCGGGGCTGAATACGTTGGTTTTGAGGATATGGTTAAGAAATGTCAGGAAGGATGGACTGATTTCGATGTTGCCATCGCGACTCCTGAAGCCATGTCGGAAGTCAGAAAACTGGGCAAGGTTCTTGGACCTCGGGGTTTAATGCCCAATCCGAAGACCGGCACAGTCACCGATGACACAGCGAAAGCGGTCAAAGAGTTTAAAGCGGGTCGCGTGGAGTATAAGGTTGATAAAGGTGCCAACATTCATGTTCCTGTTGGCAAGGTCGGTTTTTCAACCCAGCAAGTCGTGGAGAACGCCCACGCTGTTATTGACGCCCTTATCAAGGCGCGTCCGAGCAGTGTGAAAGGCCAGTTCATCAAGTCCTGCACCATTTCGGCGACCATGAGTCCACCCATTGCGCTGGATCTCAAGGAGTTCACTGTGGTGGGTTAACCCAATTTTGAGAAGAGGATTTTTCCATGCGTGCTGAGAAGCTACTGATCAACAAAGAATACCTGGCCAGGCTGAACGCGTCGCCCTTTTTTATCGTCGTCGACTATCAAGGGCTGGCGGTCGGGCATTTTACCGAACTGCGCAAGCGGTTACTGCGAGTCGGCGCCGAGATTCACGTGGTTAAGAACTCGGTCTTCCGATTGGTCGTCAAGGATGCCGGCATCGCTGATCTGGCCGGCGGGATGACGGGGCAGTTGGCGGTCATTACTGGCAAGCAGGATCTCGCTGCGGCTGCCAAGGTGCTTAAGACCTTCAAGGCGGAGTTTCAGAAGCCTAAGGTCCGTTTTGGCTATCTGGGCAACCAACGGCTTGAGGCTGAGGAACTGAATACTCTGGCTGATCTGCCGTCACTGAACGTGCTCCGAGGCATGCTCGCGGGCGTTATCCAAGCCCCGGCAACCCATTTGGTCCGGGTGATCCAGGCGCCAGGCCAGCAGTTGGCCCGTGTCCTGCAAGCAAAGATTGATAAAGAACAACAAGCGTAAAGGGTAAAGAAAACCATTTTCGTCCTCCTGATGAGGATGAAGCAACAGAGTAAATCGTCGGCCCGAAATTGGGCTTAATTCATCCGCCTTGGTGGGAGGAGTCGACGAGACTGAAAGGTCAAATGGCAGATCTGAATGCAATCATAGAACAGTTGAGCAAGCTCACGGTCCTTGAGGCCGCCGAGCTGGTGAAGAAACTCGAGGAAAGCTGGGGCGTGAGCGCGGCAGCACCGGTGGCGGTGGCTGCGGTCGGCCCGGCTGCGGGCGCTGCAGCGCCGGCGGCGGAGGCCAAAACGTCCTTTGACGTGATCCTGGCTTCGGTTCCCGCCGACAAGAAGATCGCCGTGATTAAGGCGGTCCGTGAAGTGAAAGCCGGTCTGGGATTGGCTGAGGCCAAGAAGCTGGTCGAAGAAGCCCCCAAACCAATTCTCGAAGGCGCGCAGAAGGCCGAAGCGGATGCCGCCAAGAAGAAGTTGGAAGACGCTGGGGCCAAGGTTGAGCTCAAGTAAAGGTCTTTCCCCAGGGTGGAGGACGGTCTCCTCCACCCCTGCCTTGGGGTAGGCGGTGTGTCCTGTGGTTGGATTTGGTCCATAGTCAGTTAGGTTGATATTATACGATTAGCGAGTGATCGGGCAGTTTCCTGACCGAGGGTCAGGGAAAGTCTGTCTTTTTGTGTTTTTGCCCGGCAATCTGAAGAAATGTGAATTAAAGAAGAGGTGCCCATGCCATTGCGATCATCTGAACGTGTCAATTTCGGCAGAATCAAGGAGATTATCACCCCCCCGAATCTGATCGAACTTCAGATCAATTCCTATCGGGAGTTTCTTCAAGCCGAGGTTCCGATGTCGAGGCGGAAGAACTTGGGACTGCAGGCGGTATTTACCGAAGTCTTTCCGATTGCCAGTTACGATGGCAAGGTGGTGCTGGATTTTCACAGCTACGAAATTGGCGAACCGAAAATGGACTGGCTTGAGTGTTTGCGCGAAGGCCAGACCTTCGGAGCGCCGCTCCATGTCACTTTCCAACTTCAAGACAGCACCGGAACAAAAGAAGAGAAGGTCTACATGGGGGAACTGCCCCTCATGACGCCTCAGGGCACCTTTGTGATCAATGGCGCCGAGCGCGTCATTGTCAGCCAGTTGCACCGGTCTCCAGGCATCGCCTTTGAGGCGACTCAACATCCCAACGGCAAGATGTTGCATTCTTTCCGGATCATTCCGGATCGTGGTTCCTGGTACGAAGCTCAATTCGACACGAGCGACCTGCTTTACGTTTATCTTGATCGCAAGAAACGACGACGTAAGTTCCTCACGACTACATTTTTCCGTGCCTTGGGATACGGTTCGGACGAGGAGATTTTGAAGCTCTTCTACGACATCGAAGAGTTATCCATCAAACAGGCCGAATCCATGGACGACCTTCAGAACAAAGTGCTGGTTGCTGACGCTGTGGATCCCGACAAGGGCATTATCGTGGCCCGGGCTTTTGAACCCCTCTCCAAGGCAGTGCTGCGGCAGATCGCTGATCTGGGAGTTAAAAGTGTGAGCGTGGTCGACATGGGGCTGGACGATGGCGTGGTGATCAAGTGCCTCAAGAAAGATCCCACCAAGAACGAGGAAGAAGCGCTGAAGGACATCTATCGCCGACTGCGCCCAGGCGATCCTCCCACAGCGGCCAACGCCCGCGCTTTGATCAAGCGGCTCTTTTTTGATGCCAAGCGGTACGATTTGGGACGCGTGGGACGATACAAAATCAATCAGAAACTCGGTTTAAGTGACACCTGCGATTCGCGCATTCTGACTCGTGAGGATTTGGTGGCGGCCACCAAATATTTGCTCCGCTTGAAGAAGGGTGAAGGCACCCTGGACGATATCGATCACCTTGGGAGTCGGCGGGTACGGACCGTTGGGGAATTGCTTTCCAATCAATGCCGGGTTGGATTGGCTCGAACGGAGCGATTGGTCAAAGAGCGCATGACCCTATTTGATCAGGGCATCGACACCATGACCCCACAGAAACTGATCAATCCCAAGGCGTTGTCCGCTGTCATCCGTGATTTCTTCGGCCGGAGCCAGCTGTCTCAGTTTATGGATCAGATCAATCCCCTGGCTGAGATGACTCATAAACGCCGTTTGTCGGCGCTGGGCCCCGGTGGTCTGTCGCGGGATCGAGCCGGTTTTGAGGTTCGGGACGTTCATCCTTCGCACTACGGTCGGATTTGTCCCATTGAAACTCCGGAAGGCCCCAACATCGGGCTCATAGCCTCCCTGGCGACTTTTGCGCGGGTTAATGAATTTGGCTTCATCGAGACCCCCTATCGGAAGGTCGAAAAAGGCCGAGTGACCAATCATATCGAGTATTTGACGGCCGATCGGGAGGAGAACTTTATCATCGCCCAGGCGAATGCCCCGATTGATGACAAAGGATCCTTCCTCTCCGAACGGGTGACCTGCCGGTGCAAAGGCGATTTCATCGATGTCGAGCCTCACCGAGTGGATTACATGGACGTCTCGCCCAAACAGTTGGTTTCCGTGGCGGCTGGCCTGATCCCCTTCCTGGAGCACGACGACGCCAACCGCGCGCTGATGGGATCCAACATGCAGCGACAGGCTGTTCCGCTGTTGGTCACCGAGGCACCCCTCGTGGCCACAGGACTCGAGGAGAAAGTGGCTCGAGATTCCTGTTCGGTAATCGTGGCCGAGGAGGGCGGCAAGGTGGCGTCCGTGACTGCAGACCGGGTCATCGTCACCCCCGACGGCAAACTTCCTGAAGGCAAGAAGAAAATCAAACACGATCCCGCCCAGGGCATCTGTGTCTATGGCTTGCGCAAGTTCATGCGTTCGAATGCCGCCACCTGTATCAACCAAAAGGTGCTGGTCAACCGGGGCGATACTGTCAAAAAAGGACAGACGATCGCCGATGGGCCGTGCACCAGTGGCGGCGAACTGGCTTTGGGACGCAACATCCTCGTGGCGTTCATGCCATGGAACGGCTACAATTTCGAGGATGCCATTTTGATTAGCGAGCGAATTGTCAAGGACGATGTTTTCACCTCGATCCATATTGATGAGTTCGAAGTGGGCGCCAGAGACACGAAGCTTGGCCCCGAGGAGATTACCCGTGACATTCCCAATCTGGGCGAGGAAGCCCTGAAGAACCTCGGTCCGGACGGAGTGATCCGAATTGGAGCCGAAGTCAAGCCCGGCGACATCCTGGTGGGCAAGATTACCCCCAAGAGCGAAACCGAGCTGGCGCCTGAAGAACGGCTGTTGCGGGCCATCTTCGGCGAGAAGGCGGCTGACGTCAAAGACACCTCGCTCAAGGTCCCTTCCGGCACCTACGGCATCGTCATGGATGTCAAGGTTTCCTCCAAGAAGGAGACCGAAAAATCGATTGCCAACAAGGTCGCTCCCGCCGATGCCAAGAAACACGCCAAACAGGCCCAGGAGGAATACAAGGGCAAAATGGAGGAATTGCGCGAGCAACTGACCGAGGCCCTCAGCAACATTCTGCTCGGTGAAAAAATCCCCCTGGACGTGGTCAATTCGGAAACCGGTGAAATCATTCTCCCGGCCAACCGAAAAATCACGAAGACCCTCCTGCGAAAGCTGGCGGCGGTTTACGACCGTATCGAAATTGATCCCTCTCCCATCCGCAACAAGATCAACGAGATCATCGGGGCCTATAAGAAGAAATTTGAGGATCTCCAAATGCAGTATGACGAGGAGGTCGACCGGATTGAGGCCGGCGATGACGTCGATCCCGGCATCATCAAGCAGGTCAAGGTCTATATCGCCTCGAAGCGAAAATTGTCTGTGGGGGACAAGATGGCCGGTCGCCACGGCAACAAGGGTGTGGTGGCCAAGATCGTGCCGGAGGAGGACATGCCATTCCTGGCGGATGGCACTTCGGTCGATATCGTTCTGAACCCGCTGGGTGTGCCATCCCGCATGAATGTCGGTCAGGTGCTGGAAACCCATTTGGGCTGGGCGGCCAGGCTCCTGGGCATGCGTTTTGCCACGCCGGTGTTTGATGGCATCAAGGAGAAAAACATTCGTAATTACCTCAAGGATGCCTTCCAGAAACAGGCGTTGGTTGGGGAGCATGGCAAAACCCGTTTGTATGACGGCCGGACGGGGGATGTCTTCGACCAGGAGGTCGTGGTGGGATATATCTACATGATGAAACTCGGCCATCTGGTGGCCGACAAGATCCATGCGCGGGCCGTAGGACCATACTCCCTGGTCACTCAGCAGCCGCTCGGTGGCAAGGCGCAGTATGGCGGTCAGCGATTCGGAGAAATGGAAGTCTGGGCCATGGAAGCTTATGGCGCGGCTTATACCCTCCAGGAATTGCTGACGGTCAAATCGGATGATGTCCAGGGACGCACGCGCATTTATGAGAGCATCGTCAAGGGGGACAACTCTCTGGAGGCGGGCATCCCCGAGTCCTTCAACGTCCTGGTCAAAGAGATGCAGTCATTGGGCTTGGACGTGAAAGTGGGATATGCCAATCCATCCGATCAACCCTCCACGCCCGCGAGTCTGGCCACCCTGTAGGGGGACGAGGTTTGCCTTTTGCACACAAATTTGATCCTGGAGCACTATGATGAACACCAAAGACACCGCTCGTGAGTTGCTAGGCCTCGACAAGGTCAATCAGGTGGATTACGTCGCAATTACCGTTGCCTCCCCGGAGGCCATTCGGTCGTGGTCCAAAGGAGAAGTCAAGAACCCCGAGACCATCAATTACCGCACGTTCAAGCCTGAAAAAGGCGGGCTGTTCTGCGAGCGGATTTTTGGCCCGGTCAAGGATTGGGAATGTTCTTGTGGCAAGTACAAACGAATCAAACACCGCGGAGTGGTCTGCGACCGTTGCGGTGTGGAAGTCACCTTGTCCCGGGTTCGTCGGGAGCGCATGGGCCACATTGAGCTGGCCGTGCCAGTCTCCCACATCTGGTTTTTCAAGTGCATGCCGTCGCGCATTGGCCTGATCCTCGATATGACCGCCCGGGATCTGGAACGAGTGATCTACTACGAGGATTACCTGGTGATTGATCCTGGATCCACTCCGCTGAAACCGCACCAACTGCTCAGCGAGATGGAATACCGCGAGGCACGGGAGACTTACGGCCCCGACGCCTTCGTCGCCAAAATGGGGGCCGAAGCTGTGCGTGAGGCCCTGGTCAAGGTGGATTTGCAGCGGCATATTGACGAACTGCAAAACGCCATGGGCGAAACAAAGAGCAAGCAGATTCGCAAGAAACTGGCCAAGCGCATCAAAATCCTGCAGGGATTCCTGACTTCGAAGAGCCGCCCGGAATGGATGATCCTCACGGTGTTGCCGGTGATTCCGCCCGATCTGCGGCCCTTGGTGCCGCTCGAAGGCGGCCGTTTTGCGACGTCGGATCTGAATGACTTGTATCGGCGGGTCATCAACCGCAACAACCGGTTGAAGAATCTTCTGCAGCTGAAGACTCCCGAAGTCATCATCCGCAACGAAAAACGGATGCTCCAAGAGGCCGTGGACGCCTTGCTGGATAACGGCCGTCACGGACGCGCCGTGACCGGCGCGGGCAACCGTCCCTTGAAATCCCTCAGCGATATGCTGAAAGGCAAGAGCGGACGGTTCCGTCAAAACCTGCTCGGCAAGCGCGTGGATTACTCCGGGCGCTCGGTCATCGTCATCGGCCCCGAACTCAAACTCAGCCAGTGCGGTCTTCCCAAGAAGATGGCTTTGGTGCTCTTTGAGCCTTTCATTATCCGCCGCTTGAAGGAACTGGGCTATGTCCATACCGTCCGTTCGGCCAAGAAAATGATCGAACGCCAGTCGCCTGAGGTCTGGGACGTATTGGAGGAGGTGACCAAAGGGCATCCGGTTCTTTTGAACCGCGCGCCAACCCTCCACCGACTCTCCATCCAGGCCTTTGAACCCGTCCTGATCGAAGGCGAGGCCATCCGCATCCATCCGCTGGCCTGCACCGCTTACAACGCGGACTTCGACGGCGATCAGATGGCTGTCCACGTTCCTCTTTCGGTCGAAGCCCAGATGGAAGCGCGCCTGCTGATGATGGCTCCGCTGAACATTTTCAGCCCGTCGAGCGGCAAGCCCATTATGACGCCTACCCAGGACATTACCCTGGGCTGCTATTATCTGACCGCGAATCCGCGAGAAAGCGCTGGCGCCAAGCCGCGGCTCAAACTTTTCGGATCAAAGAGCGAGGCGATTTTCGCGCACATGGACGGCACCCTGCGGACCCACGATCGAATTTTGCTCGCCAATCCCGATTATGGCACTAAGACCATCTTTGGGGATGCCGCCAAGCGCGTCATCGAGACGACGGTGGGGCGAGTCATTTTCAGCGAAGTGTGGCCACGCGAACTGGGTTTTCCCAACAAAATGATCGGCAAGGCCCAGCTCGGCGAACTGATCTGGACCTGCTACAAGATTTGCGGCCATGAAAAAACCGTGGCCACTCTGGATAAGCTTAAGGAGTTGGGTTTCTACGAAGCCACCCGGGCCGGGGTCTCCATCGGGATCGACGATATGATTATCCCCCGGGAGAAGAATCAGGAGATCGAGACGGCCCAGAAGCAGGCCAACGAGGTCGAAAAGCAATACCGCAAAGGCATCATCACCCCGGGAGAACGATACAACAAGATTGTTGACATCTGGACCCATTGCACCGACCAGATCTCCAACGTCATGCTGCGGACCCTGGAGCAAAACCAGGGCAAACGCGAGTTCAACCCGCTCTGGCTTATGGTGGACTCGGGCGCCCGCGGCAACCGGCAACAAGTCCGCCAGTTGGCCGGCGTCCGGGGGCTCATGGCCAAACCGTCGGGAGATATTATTGAAAAGCCGATTCTCGCCAATTTCCGCGAGGGACTGACCGTGCTCGAGTATTTCATCTCGACCCACGGCGCTCGCAAGGGATTGGCCGATACGGCCCTCAAGACAGCCGACTCCGGTTACATGACCCGCAAACTTGTGGATGTGGCCCAGGATGTCATTGTCCGCGAACACGACTGCGGCACGTCCAACGGGGTTTGGGTTCAGGCGATCTACGAGGGAGAAGACGAAGTGGTCAAACTCAGCGAACGGCTCGTCGGCCGTGTCTGTTGCGACGATATCTCCGATCCCCGCAATCCGAAGTCCATTCTCGTCAAAGCCAATGAGCAGATTGACGAAGTCAAGGCCAAAATGATCGAGCAGTCTGGGGTGGAACGGATCAAGATCCGCTCGGTCTTGACCTGCGAAAGCAAGCTCGGAGTTTGCATTATGTGTTACGGCCGAAACCTGGCCACCGGCGAAACCGTCAAGCTCGGCGAAGCCGTCGGCATCATCGCCGCCCAGTCCATTGGAGAACCGGGTACCCAGCTGACCATGCGCACCTTCCACATCGGGGGCACCGCCTCCCAGGTGTTCAAACAACCGCAGATCAAAGCCAAGCACGACGGAATCATTCGCTACAACGAACTGCGCCTGGTCGAATTGGCCGATGGCAACAACATCGTCCTCAACAAGAACGGGTCGATCTCGATCCTGGCCGAGGACGGCCGCGAGCTGGAAACCCATAACATCTTCATTGGGGCGGTTATCTCCGTTCCCAATGCGGGCCGGATTCGCAAGGGAGACACCTTCGTGCAGTGGGATCCCTACAACGTCCCGATTTTGTCCGAAAAAGCCGGCCGGGTGAAGTTTCACGACATCCTCGAGGGAGTCACCATGAAGCAGGAGACCGATGAGACCACCGGGCAGGAAGCCATGGTCATTATCGAGCACAAGGAGGACCTGCACCCGCAGGTCAACATCCTCGATGACCACGGCGAAGTGGTTGCCAGCTATCCTATCCCGTCGGGCGCGCATATCGTCGTCGGCGAAGGCGACCGGATCGTGGCTGGCACCTTGATGGCCAAGACGCCCCGGAAGACCTCCAAGACCAAGGACATCACCGGCGGTTTGCCGCGCGTCGCCGAGTTGTTCGAGGCCCGGCGCCCGAAAGACGCCGCCGAGATCTCGAAAATCGATGGTCTGGTGGATTTTGGGCCGACGGTTCGTGGCAAACGCTGCATCCTCATCAAAGATCCCAAGACCGGCGTGGAGGAAGAGCATCTGGTGCCGATCGGCAAGCACGTGATTGTCTTTAAAGGTGACTTTGTCAAGAAAGGACAGCAGCTCACTGAAGGGCCGATGGTCCCGCATGAAATTCTTGACGTTTGCGGTCCTCAGGAATTACAGGAGCATTTGGTCAACGAGGTTCAGGAGGTGTACCGGCTGCAGGGCGTGACGATTAATGACAAGCATATCGAGATCATTGTCCGCCAGATGTTGCGCAAAGTGCGCATCACCGAGCCCGGTGACACGCTGTTCCTTTGGGGCGAGCAGATCGATAAGATCACCTTTGACAATGAAAACCAGCGCGTGGAAAAGCTGGGGGGCAAGCCGGCTGAAGCCCAGCCTGTGCTGCTGGGCATTACCAAGGCTTCCCTGGAGACCGAGAGCTTCCTGAGTGCCGCGTCCTTCCAGGACACGACCCGTGTCCTGACCGAGGCGGCCACAATGGGACGCGTTGATTATTTGAACGGATTCAAGGAAAATGTCATCATGGGTCACATCATTCCGGCGGGAACCGGATTTGTGACGCATCGCCAGGTTCAGCTCAAACCACTGGTGGAAGTGGAGCCTGGTCCGGAAACGGTTGAAAACACCGGGGTTGCAGAATCGCAACCGCTGGCGGGTTGATAGAAAATATTTTTGAAATACTTGTTGCAACCGACGGTGCGTTTGTTAGTATCCGCACTCCCTTTCCCCGCGAGGGTGGAAAAGGTTTGAAACTGGACGAAATTACGAATGCCAACGATTAACCAGCTGGTCCGCAAAGGGCGCAATAAATTGCGGTACAAATCCAAGGCGCCGGCCTTGGAGTCATCGCCGTATCGCCGCGGGGTTTGCCTGCAGGTCATGACACGCACGCCCAAGAAACCAAATTCCGCGATGCGCAAGGTCGCGAAGGTGCGACTGTCCAACGGGTATGAAGTGATCGCTTACATTCCCGACGAAGGTCACAGCCTGCAAGAGCACTCCATCGTGCTGGTGCGGGGCGGGCGCGTGAAGGATTTGCCCGGCGTGCGTTATCACATCGTCCGCGGCACGCTGGACGCCACCGGCGTGGAGAAACGCCGCGTCAGCCGCTCGAAATATGGAGTGAAACGGCCCAAGGTCGCCAAGGCTGCCGCCGCAAAACCCCAGGCTTAACTTAGAGTTTTATGTCTCGTCGTCGTCGCGCAGTCAAAAGAGAAGTGCCGGAGGATACCAAGTTTCACAGTCCTCTGGTCACACGTTTGGTCAACACCGTCATGCGCTGGGGCAAGAAAAGTGTCGCGCAGCGGATTGTATACGGGTCGCTCGATCAGATTGCGACCAAACAGGCCAAGGCCGATCCGTTGGAGGTTCTCCAACGGGCTGTGGACAACGCCAAGCCGCGTCTGGAAGTCAAGTCCCGGCGTGTCGGCGGGGCGACTTACCAGGTCCCGCTCGAGGTCCCGATCGACCGCCAGCTATCGCTCGCGGTGCGCTGGATAGTGGATTTCGCCGACGCGCGGAAGGGCATGCCCATGCAGGAAGCCCTGGCCGCCGAGATTCTGGAGGCGGCCCAGGGGACGGGCAACGCCATCCGGAAACGGGATGACGTGCATAAGATGGCGCAAGCCAACAAGGCTTTCGCCCATTTCCGGTGGTAAATGGTTTTGAGGAGGACGCCCCGTAAGCCGCAGCAAGCGGGGCGTCTTTTTGTCCGTAGAATATCGATTACATGCAAGTGGTTGCTGAAAAGAAAAAATCTGGCAGTACTTCCGGTCGCCAATATGCGCTGGAACATACACGCAATATTGGTGTCGCCGCGCACATTGACGCCGGCAAGACCACCACGACCGAGCGCATTCTGTTTTACACCGGCTTGATCCATAAGATGGGCGATGTCGATGACGGCAACACCGTTACCGACTGGATGGAACAGGAGCGCGAGCGAGGAATCACCATTACCTCGGCGGCTATCACCTGCTATTGGTCTCAAAAGGAAGAACCCCTTCCCAAGCTTTATCCAGCGGTCCCCCACCGCATCAACATCATCGACACGCCCGGCCACGTGGATTTTACCGCCGAAGTGGAAAGGTCGATGCGCGTCCTGGACGGCGCCGTGGCGGTATTCTGCGGCGTGGCCGGGGTTCAACCCCAGTCCGAGACGGTCTGGCGCCAGGCCACAAAGTATAACGTGCCTCGTATCGCGTTCATCAACAAGATGGACCGAACCGGAGCCAACTTTGAGAATGCGGTCTCCGAGATGCGGCGCAAGCTCGGAGCCTATGCCCATCCCGTTGCCTTGCCCATTGGCAAAGAGGACCATCTGCGCGGCATCATCGATATCGTCAATCAGAGAGCCATCGTTTATGACGAGGCGGATGAGATGGGGATGCGCTACGAGATTCAGGAGATACCTGCCGATCTTCAGGAATCCGCGCGCCAGGCCCTTCGGGACTTGGTGGCTGCCGTTGCGGACAAAGATGATCAGATTGCCGAACTCGTCATCGAAGACAAGCCCATCGAGCCCCTGGTGCTCAAGCAAGCCATACGCCGCTTGACCTGCCGGAATGAGTTGGTGCCCGTTCTCTGTGGATCTGCATTCAAGAAACGAGGCGTGCAGCCATTGGTGGATGCCATCATTGATTATCTCCCGTCCCCCATGGATATCGCGGACGTTATGGGCCAGGATCCCGCCGAACCCGACAAGCAGATTCAGGTGAAGTCGGAAGATCAGGGCAAGTTTTGCGCCCTGGCGTTCAAACTCTGGAGCGATCCATTTGTCGGTAAACTCGTCTTTTTCCGTGTTTATCAGGGCCAGTTGCGGAAGGGCGAACTGATTTACAATCCTCGAACCGGCCGTCGAGAGCGTGTCAACCGGGTCATGATGATCCAGGCGGACAAACGGATTGAGGTCGAAACGGTTTACGCGGGGGATATTGCCGCGCTGGTGGGCTTGAAAGAGATCCGTACCGGTGACACGATCTGCAATGAGCAGCGTCCGGTGCTCCTGGAGCCTCCCACGTTCCCCGAACCGGTCATCTCCATGGCCGTTGAACCCAAGACCAAAGCGGATCGCGACAAACTCAGCACCGGGCTCCAGCGCCTCTCGGAAGAGGATCCAACCTTTCGCTGTTTCACCAACGACGAAACCGGACAATTGATCATTGCCGGGATGGGAGAGTTGCATCTCGAGATCATACGAGACCGCCTTTTCCGCGAGTTCAAGGTTGATGCCAATGCCGGAGCGCCCCAAATTGCCTACCGGGAGACATTAACAAAGCCTGCCGAGGGCGAAGGCAAGTTTATTCGGCAGTCCGGTGGCCGTGGTCAATACGGGCATGCTTGCATCACGGTGCAGCCCAACACGCGGGGCAAGGGGATTGAAATCGAGAACGAGATTGTCGGCGGCGTGGTCCCCAAGGAATATATTCCGGCCATTACCGATGGAATTCGCGAAGCTCTGGCTGGCGGCGTGCTGGCGGGCTATCCCATGGTGGATCTGAAGATCAGCATCGTCGATGGGAGTTTCCACGAGGTTGATTCGAGTGAATTGGCCTTTAAGATGGCAGGTATTTTCGCCCTGAAGGACGCCGCGAAAAAGGCCGGTCCCATATTGCTGGAACCGGTGATGAAGGTGGAATTGACCACCCCGGACGAGTATCAGGGCGATTTGATGGGGGATCTGAATCGCCGGCGAGGTCGAATTCAGCATATCGAGGCAAAGAACCAGGCGACCGCCGTGCATGCCCAGGTGCCGCTGGCCGAGCTATTCGGCTATGCAACCGCCATCCGCTCGTTATCCAAGGGTCGCGCCTCCTATTCGATGGAACCTTCTCATTTTGAGCAGGTGCCCAGTAGTGTCCTGGAAAACATTTTGGATCAAACAGACTCCAAACCGAGTCGCAGTTAGCAAAAGAGCAGGCAACCGAGGTTTTAGTTATGGCTGGACAACGTATTCGAATTCGGCTGAAGGCCTTTGACCATCGGGTCATCGATCAGTCAGCCCACGAAATCGTCGAGACTGTGAAGCGCACCGGGGCGCGGGTGGCGGGACCAATCCCTCTCCCGACGCGAGTGGAACGTTTTACCGTTCAGCGCTCTCCGCATGCGGACAAAAAATCCCAGGAGACCTTTGAACAGCGCACTCATAAGCGGTTGCTCGATATCATCGATCCCACGGCCAAGACGGTGGACGAACTGAAGAAGCTCAACCTTCCGGCCGGGGTTGACATTACCATCAAAATCTAGCGCTATGATTGGACTGATCGGCAAGAAACTCGGGCACACGCGCGTCTATACGGACCAGGGCGTGGTCGTTCCGGTCACGGTGGTCCTCGCCGGACCCAACCGGGTCATTCAGTGTAAAACGATCGATTCCGACGGCTATAATGCTGTGCAGTTGGGCTTTGAAGATCAGAAGTCCCAGCGGGTGAACCGGCCTTTGAGCGGCCATTTCCGCAAACACAACGCCTCGCCTGTCAAGAAAATCAAGGAATTTCGCGATTTCGAACTGACCGTCAAACCGGGAGATGTCGTCGGAGTCAACGTGTTTGCCAAAGGCGATTTTGTGGATGCCATCGGCACCACCAAGGGCCGTGGATTTGAGGGCGTGGTTAAGCGCCATCGGTTCGCCGGGGGCGACTCCACGCATGGCGCCAAGGGGTGGCATCGTCGATCCGGCGCTATCGGCCAGCGTTTGTTTCCGGGAACGGTCATGCGAGGTATGCGCATGCCGGGACACATGGGCCAGGTTAAACGGACCACGCTCAACCTCGAGATTATCCAGGTCCGGGAAGCCGATCAGGTCCTGTTGATCAAAGGCGCCATCCCAGGGGCCGAGGGAGACTACGTCCTGATTCGCGCCGCAAAGAAAATGCCGAAAGCCCCGGTCAACAGCAAATCCTAACCTTTACGCACCATGAAGTTGATCGTCAAAGACCAGCAAGGCCGAGATACCGGTGAACTGGAAGTCCAGTTTCCGATCGTTGAAAATCGAAAAGGAACCCAGGCTGTGCACGAGACTATCGTTGCCTACCGGGCGGCGCAGCGCCAGGGCACGGCTTGCACCAAAACAATGGGCGAGGTCAACGGCACCGGAAAGAAACCCTGGCGACAAAAAGGGACCGGCCGCGCTCGATCTGGATCTTTTGCCTCGCCCTTGTGGCGGGGAGGCGGAGTGGTGTTTGGCCCCAAACCGCGCGATTTCGAGAAGCGAGTCAACAAGAGCGCCAGGCAACTGGCCATTCGCAAGGCTATCAGCTCCCGGTTGCAGGCAGGCGATGTTGTGGTCGTCGAAGAACTGGCGATCGCCGCACCCAAGACCAAGGAAATGGCCCGGTTGCTCAGTGCGCTGCAGCTGAAAGGCTCCGTGTTGGTCGTGACCCAGGATCTCAACTCGAATCTGGCCCTGTCCATTCGCAACCTTCCGGGCATCGAACTGACCTCGAGTCATTCTTTAAACACCTACCAGGTGCTGCGCTATGATAAGCTTCTATTCACGCGGTCGGCCTTCAGCCAGCTGGAACAACGTCTGATGAACTAACGGTGGCCACATGAACCCATTTGAAATCATCAAAACCGTCCGAGTCAGCGAAAAGGGCACGCTCCAATCCGAGCGCTACAATCAATACACGGTCGTCGCCGATCCTCGCGCCACCAAGACCCAAATCCGCCACGCGGTCCAGGAACTCTTCAATGTCAAGGTGCTGAAGGTCAACACCACCCATGTTCACGGCAAGGCGCGACGTCAAATGACACGTCAGGCCGGCTTTTCTCCCGATTGGAAAAAGGCGATTGTCACACTGAAAGAAGGCGACAAAATCAGCCTGACATAACGAGGTTACTATGCCAGTCAAGACATTTCGTCCTCTTACTCCTTCGACCCGATATCTGACGGTGTCCTCCTTCGAGGAGATCACCAAGGCCAAGCCGGAAAAACGGCTGGTCATGATTCGCAAGAAAACCGGCGGCCGGAATTGCTACGGTCGGGTGACCTGTCGCGGACGAGGAGGGGGGCACAAACAGCGCATTCGCATCGTCGATTTTAAGCGTCGCAAGATGGGAATCGAGGCAAAAGTTGTCGCGATCGAATACGATCCCCTGCGATCAGCCCGTCTGGCTTTATTGGAGTATAAGGACGGCGAGAAGGCTTACATTCTTGCCCCGAATGGACTCCAAGTGGGTGCGCGGCTGATGAGTGGTTCCAGCGCTCCGCCGGAGATTGGCAACGCGCTGCCCTTAAAGATGATTCCCGCCGGAATGTCCGTGCATAATATCGAGCTCAGTCCGGGCAAGGGAGGCCAGATGGTTCGATCGGCGGGCGCCGCGGCCACGCTGATGTCTCGGGACGAGGGTCATGCCCTGATCCGCCTCCCTTCCGGGGAGATCCGCAAGGTGGACGAGAACTGCTTTGCCACGATCGGGCAGGTTGGCAATACAGATCATGAGAATGTCGTGCTGGGGAAGGCGGGGCGCAACCGGCATTTGGGTGTTCATCCCTTAAGCCGCGGCGTCGCCAAGAATCCAGTCGACCATCCAATGGGCGGTGGAGCAGGCAAGACTTCAGGGGGCGGGCATCCGGTGACTCCCTGGGGCGTCATCACCAAAGGCTATAAGACTCGGAAAAAGAAGAAATATTCCAACCGTTTCATTGTTGTGCGGCGTGACGGACGGCCGATGAAGCAGAAATAGGTGAACTATGGGACGATCAATTAAGAAAGGTCCTTTTGTGGACGTATGCTTGATGGACAAGATCCTCAAGCTGAACGCGGCGAACACCAAGAAACCGATCAAGACCTGGTCGCGCCGTTCAATGATTACCCCTGATTTTGTCGGGCACACCTTTAACGTGCATAACGGCAAGACGTTCTTGCCAGTCTTTGTCACCGAAAACATGGTGGGGCACCGCTTGGGCGAGTTCGCCCTGACGCGCACCTTTAAGAAACACGGCGCCCACACCGCCAAGGCGGAAGCCAAGTAAGTTCCTATGGAAGTGCAAGCTGTTACTCGATACGTTCGGATGTCGGCCCAGAAGGTCCGGCAGGTAACCAAGCAGATCCAAGGCCTCCCTGCCTTGGCTGCTCATGCCGCCTTGACGATGGAATCCGGCAAGTCCGCCCGATTAGTGGCGAAGACCCTCAAGTCCGCCATTGCCAACGCGGAAAACAACCAGGGCGCCAAAGGCGAAACCTTGCGCGTCAAAGAGGCCACCACCGGCCCGGGACCCACCATGAAGCGATTTGTTCCGAAAGCGCGTGGCTCCGCCGGACCCATCCTGAAGCGGAGTTGCCAGATCAGAATCGTGTTGTCAGACCAATAATTCCTATGGGCCAAAAAACCAATCCTATCGGCTTGCGAATTTCTCTGAACAAGGACTGGCGATCTCGCTGGTTTGCTGAGAAGAGGGATTTCGGGCGTTTTCTGGTGGAGGACTGCAAGATCCGGCAGATCCTGAAGAGCAAGCTCGAAGCGGCGTCCGTCCCCAAAATCGTCATCGAACGGGCCGCTAACCGCTGTCGCATTACCATCTTTACGGCCCGTCCCGGTGTTGTGATCGGACGAAAGGGCGCGGAGATTGACAAGCTCAAGGAAGAACTGAGCAAGATGACCGGCAAGGAGATTTATGTGGATATTCAGGAGGTCAAGAGTCCTGAGATCGATGCTCAATTGGTGGCGGAAAACGTCGCCATGCAGTTGGAGCGCCGCATCTCCTTCCGCCGAGCCATGAAGAAGGCAGTCCAAACGGCCATCGATTTCGGGGCGCAAGGAATCAAGATCCGGTGCTCCGGCCGTCTGGGCGGTGCCGAACTGGCCCGGTGCGAGCTCTATCATCAAGGCCGTGTGCCCTTGCACACACTTCGCGCGAATATCGATTATGGCTTCGCCGAGGCGAAGACTTTGTATGGCAAGATCGGGGTGAAATGCTGGATCTGCCGCGGCGAATCAACCCCGGAGAAGACGACCCCAGCGGCCGTGGGGACGACAGCGCCGGTCGCAGTAGCTCGTTAATTTTGATCGGAAGGAACGCATATGCCTTTGATGCCCGCAAGAGTCAAGTATCGCAAAGTCCAACGGGGAAACCGTGCCGGCCTGGCCTCGCGCGGAGCCACCGTTGCCTTTGGGGAATATGGCTTGCAGTCGCTGGAACGTTGTTGGATGGATACCCGGCAGTTGGAGGCCGCGCGCGTCGCGGTCTCGCGGTTCATGAAACGCCGCGGCAAGATGTGGATCCGGGTCTTTCCGGACAAGTCCATCACCAAGAAACCGCTCGAAACCCGAATGGGCAAGGGCAAAGGTCCCGTGGAATCTTGGGTTGCGGTGATTCGTCCCGCCAACATTCTTTTGGAAGTCGATGGCATTCCCGAGGCCGTTGCTCGTGAAGCCATGCGCCTGGCAGCCACCAAGCTGCCGATCAAGACCAAATTTGTATCGCGCCATCGTCGGGCGCGCAAGTAGTTCACTGGGCTATGAAAATGTCGGAATTGAAGGATTTGACCCTGCCGGAACTCGCGGCGAAAAGCCGGGATTTGCGCCAGGAATTGTTTAACTTGAAGTTACAGAAGGCCAGCAGTCAGCTGGAGAAGCCATCCCGCCTGCGTCTGTTGCGGCGGGACATTGCCCGTATTGAAACCCAAACCAGCCTTCTTCACAAGAAGGCCCGTTAGAGTTCTGCCTATGACCAATGTTGAATCGGCAAGGTCCCATCGCAAAGAGCGTGTTGGCGAGGTGCTCTCCAGCAAAATGGCCAAAACCATAGTCGTTCGCGTCGAGCGCCGCTACGCGCATCCGCGATTCAAGAAGGTGGTGACTGCCTACAAGAACTTTTACGTCCACGATGAGAAGGGAGAGGCCAAGGTGGGCGATCAGGTTCGCATTCAGGAAACCCGGCCTCTTTCGAAAACCAAACGCTGGCGATTGGTGGCGGTAATCGGTCGTCCGACCGGCGCCGCCCCGGTGCCCGCATAGCAGCAAGGCAAGGATATGTTACAGGTTCGTTCCATACTAGATGTGGCGGACAACACCGGGGCCAAACGAGCGGCGGCCATTGGGGTGTTGGGACGCAACCAGCGTTACGCCCGCGTCGGAGATATCATCAAGGCCCACGTCAAGGAAGCCTCGCCGGACGGGACCGTCAAGAAGGGCGAAGTCGTCATGGCCGTCGTCGTCCGAACCCGCAAGGCCATTCGTCGCAGCGACGGATCCTATCTGCGGTTCGACAGCAATGCCATCGTGATCATCGACAAGGAAAAAAATCCTCGCGGAACGCGCATCTTTGGCCCGGTGGCCCGCGAATTGCGCGACTTGAAGTTCATGAAAATCATCTCGCTCGCCCCGGAGGTCATTTGAATTATGCGTAATTTTCATGTGAAAAAGGGCGACGAAGTCGTGGTGCTGGCCGGCATCGAACGCGGCAAGCGGGGGCGCGTGCTCAGCGTTCTCACCGGCAAGCAACGGGTGATCGTCGAAGGGCTCAAGATGATCAAAAAACACGTGCGCAAAAATCAGCAGAATCCCCAGGGAGCCATCATTCAGCGCGAAGGATCCATTCATATTTCCAACGTGATGCGCGCTGAGGAATATGATGCCCGGATCGCCCGGCGCAAGACATCACCTGCGACAGCTTAATGTGAGTTCATGAAAGCGCGACTTTACAAGAAATACGTGGAGACCGTTCGACCGGCCCTGACGGAAAAATGGAAATACCAAAATCCGCATCAGGTCCCGCGAATGGAAAAAATTGTCGTTCACATGGGAGTCAGCACTTCCCTCGAAAAAGGAGCCATCGACGATTCGGTGAAGGATTTATCCGTCATCACCGGTCGCAAGCCGGTCCTGAACCGGGCGCGTAAAAACATCGCGAACTTCAAGCTGCGCTCCGGCCAGGTGATCGGTTGCCATGTTACCCTGCGCCGGGATGCCATGTATGAGTTTTTCGATCGCCTCGTGGCCACGGCGTTGCCTCGGATCCGTGACTTTCGCGGCATCACCCCCCGGGCTTTCGACGGGCGGGGCAATTATTCTCTCGGAGTGGCCGAGCAGTCCATTTTCCCCGAAATCGAACTGGACAAGGTCAAACGGACCCAGGGAATGGACATCACCATTGTCACCACCGCCAGGACCGATGCCGAGGCCCTGGATTTATTGAAACAGATGGGCATGCCTTTTGCCGAAGGAAAGTAACGAGTATGGCTAAGAAAGCTTGGATAGAACGTGATAAGCGAAAACGCGAAACCGTCAAAAAATATGCCGCGTTGAGGGCCGAACTCAAAGCCAAACGCGACTATGCGGCACTGTCAAAACTGCCCAAGGATGCCAGTCCCGTGAGGGTGACCAACCGCTGCCGGTTGAGCGGTCGGCGTCACGCGTTCTTGCGGAAATTTGGCTGTTCCCGGCTGGAGTTTCGGCACATGGTGATGAACGGCTTGATTCCCGGTGTGACCAAGGCGAGCTGGTAAGGTTATGATTATCGATCCTATTGCTGACATGCTGACGCGCATACGCAACGCCAATGCTGCGTTGCTGCCTGAAGTGGTTCTGAACCATTCCCGGCTGAAAGAAAACATCGCCCGCATCCTCAAACAGGAGGGTTACATCGAAGACTGCTCTGTCGATGGGCAGGTGAAGAAGCAGCTAAAACTCAAACTGAAATATCAGGGCCGCAAAGGGATCATCGAAAACCTGCGCCGTGCCAGCCGTCCCGGTCTTCGGCGCTATGTGCGAGCCGCTGACATACCCCGGGTGTTGGGGGGCATGGGCACGGTGATTCTATCGACCCCACGCGGGGTGATGACCGGCACTGAAGCCCGCCGACAAAAGGTGGGTGGCGAAGTCCTGTGTTACGTCTGGTGATTGCATTTTTATGTCTCGAATTGGAAGATTGCCCATCGGAATTCCTCCCCAGGTCAAAGTGGAGGTTGAAGGTCAGCTCGTTAAAGTAGCGGGTCCCAAGGGAAAACTTGACTTTACCTTGCCCCATCGGACGACAGTCCAGGTCAAACAAGGGCAGATCGTCGTGGCGCGGGAGGGCGAGGATGCCACTGTCAAAGCCCTGCACGGGCTGAGCCGGGCCATTCTCAATAACCTTGTCAAGGGGGTGACGGAAGGCTTCATGAAGAAGCTCGAAATCCAGGGAGTGGGTTACAAGGCCGCTGTTCAGGGCAAGCAGTTGACCCTGAACCTCGGATACTCGCATCAGGTGGTGTTTCCCATTCCCGAGCAGATCAAGATTACCGTCGAGGAAAATACCAAAATAACAATTGAAGGGCCCGACAAGGCCTTGGTGGGACAAGTGGCGGCGGAGATTCGCAGTTACCACCCGCCTGAGCCCTATAAAGGCAAGGGAATTCGGTACGTTGGCGAAAAAGTCGTGCGCAAGGAAGGCAAGACAGTTCAATAATAACCAATCGTTCACGGCAAAATCCGTGATCATTTTTTCATGAGAATCGAAAAGAAAAACCAGCTACGGCAGTTGCGGCGCTGGCGCATTCGCAAGAAGATCAGGGGCACGGCGAACCGTCCCCGCATGGCGGTCAAGTTCACTCAACAGCACATTTATGTGCAGTTCATTGACGACGCCTGCGGACAGACTCTGGCGGCAACATCCACCAGGGCCAAAGGAATCAGCGATGATCCCTCGCTCAAGGCCAACATAGTGACCGCGAAAAAAATCGGCGCCCAGGCGGCGGAGATAGCCAAAGGCAAGGGGATCGTCAGCGTCGTATTTGACCGCGCGGGCGCCCAGTTTCACGGCAAAGTTAAAGCGCTGGCGGATGCGGCGCGCGAAAACGGTCTGGTTTTCTAACAATAAAGGAGGGCGAAAGCTGTGGCAGAACAATTTAGAAATAATAGTGGAACCGGCCGAGGCTCAGGCAGAGGGCCGGGACGAGGCCCGCGGCGCGCGCGGCCGGCTGCAACGGAAAGCACAGATCTGACAAGCGGAGCCGATTCAGCCAAGGAGTTGACCGAGAAGGTCATTTTCATCAATCGTTCCGCAAAAGTCGTCAAAGGCGGCCGTCGGTTTAGTTTCAGCGCCCTTGTGGTGGCTGGAGATCGGATGGGACGCGTGGGACTGGGGATGGGAAAGGCTGGCGAAGTGGCCGATGCCATTCGCAAAGGGGGCGAGATAGCCAAGCAGCACATGATGACCGCTGCGTTGCGCAGTAACACCATTCCCCATGAGGTGGAATCCATGTTCGACGGAGCCCGGGTTTTGCTGAAGCCGGCTTCGCCAGGAACCGGCATCATCGCGGGCAAGACCGTCCGAGCCATCCTCGAATCTGTTGGAATCAAAGACGTCCTGAGCAAGTCGCTGGGTTCAAACAACGCTGCCAATGTGGCGAAGGCGACCCTGAGCGCTTTGATGAAACTTCGCCTGCGCGAGGATATTTATCGCGGACGAGGTCTGCCTCTCCAGAAACCGGCGGATAATCCCAGCCAGCCCAACCCGCCCACAGTCAGTGCCTAGTTTGATACAAGCCTATGCGACTTCATGATTTAAAGCCACGACAGGGCGCCCGCCATCGCCGAAAACGTTTGGGACAGGGCGAGGCTTCCGGACATGGAAAAACCAGCGGACGCGGTGGAAAAGGCCAGACGGCGCGCTCGGGATCATCCATCCGCATCGGATTTGAGGGCGGTCAGATGCCATTGATCCGCCGCATGCCGAAGCGTGGATTCAACAATGCGCGTTTCAAGACGAACTATCTGCCGGTGAACCTGGATGACTTGAACCGTTTTGATGACGGAGCCCGGGTGGATGAAGCTCAATTGCGCAAGGCCGGCTTGGCCAATGGGCGAATTGACCGGATCAAGATTCTCGGCGGGGGAGAGTTGCAGAAAAAGCTTGTTGTCTGCGCCCACGCTTTTAGCGCGTCGGCTCGGGCCAAGATCGAGGCCCGGGGAGGAACCTGCGAAGTGGTTTCTGTTCGTGCGTCCGGCCCCTCCGCCCCGGCACAATAAACCGCCCCGAACTTCCCTGTTATGCTGGCCAGAATAGCCGAAACATTCACCAATTGTTTCAAGATCCCAGAGCTTAAGTCGCGGATTTTCTTCACGCTGCTGTTGCTGGCCATTTGCCGCATGGCCGCAATCATTCCTCTCCCGGGATTGGATGGCGCGGCGCTCAAGGCGTTTTTTGAGTCGAATGCGGCCAAAGGCGGCTCTTCGCTTCTGGGGCTGTACAGCCTGTTTACGGGAGGGGCCATGGAGCACTGCGCCCTGGGAGCGCTAGGCATCATGCCTTATATCAGCGCGACCATCATTGTTCAGTTGCTCACAGCGGTGATTCCCCAATTAAGCAAATTGGCGCGCGAAGAGGGAGGCCGCACAAAAATCATTCAATACGGACGTTACCTGACGCTGCTGCTTTGCCTGGGGCAAGGATTTGTCATGGCCATCGCCTGGGAAAATCCCGATAGCTTCTTTCGAGCGACCTTTCCCGGGAAACTAGTGCTGATCGAACCGATTTGGTGGTATCGAATTCAAACAACGCTCCTACTGACCGCCGGCACCTTGTTGCTCATGTGGTTGGGCGAACAAATCAGCGAACGCGGCATTGGCAACGGGGTGTCTCTCGTGATCACAATCGGCATTCTGGCCCGGTTGCCAGCCGCTGGCCAGGCCTTCATTGACATGTATTTACCTGCCGCAGGAGAGACCAAGTATAATGTGTTCCATGCGATCTTCATGATTGTTCTGCTGCTGGCCGTCGTGGCGGGAGTGATCGCGGTCACCCAGGCTCAACGCAAGATTCCGGTTCAATATGCCCAGCGGACTATCGGTCGCCGGGCTTACGCCGGAACCAGTTCCTTCATGCCTTTGCGCGTGAATTACTCTGGCGTCATGCCAATTATCTTCGCCCAGGCGATCCTGATGTTTCCGCAAAAGATCTTCCTGTTTTTGGAGGGAAGCACCAAGGTGGCCTTCTTTGGACAGATCGCGCGCCTGCTGAACGAGGGGGCTTTTCTTTATATGGCCCTCTATGCGGCGATGATTCTGTTTTTCTCCTACTTCTGGGTTGCCACACAGTTCAATGAACTGCAGATCGCCGATGACCTGAAGAAATATGGCGGCTATATTCCCGGGGTTCGCCCCGGGCCGGCCACCAGCACGTTTTTGCATAACGCCATGAGTCGTATCACGTTGGCCGGCGCTGTTTTCCTGACCGTTATTGCCATCATCCCGATTTGGATGAACCGCTGGCTGGAGATCCCCTATTACGCAGCCAGTTTCTTTGGGGGCACCAGTTTGTTGATTCTGGTCGGTGTCGTCCTGGATACCATGCGGCAGGTGGAATCACATTTGTTGATGCGCCACTACGATGGATTTTTAAAGAAGGGCCGCATGCGCGGCCGGTTCTAGCATCGTGCGACGAGGCATGGCATGGTTTGCGAGGCAATATCCGACGCCAATTCGGAAGGGCATGAGACCGAATCCCGCTCGATGGAGTGATCAGCAATGATCGTGATCAAGAGCGAACGCGAATTGGAGGCGATGCGATTGGCGGGTGCCATTGCGGGTAATGTCCTGGATGATGTCGCCACGTGGGTTGCTCCAGGCGTGACGACCCGGGAGATCGAGCAATATGCCGCTGGCCGTATCAAACATTATGGGGCAAAGAGTGCCTTTTTGGGTTACCGCAAGTATCCCTGTCATATTTGTGTCTCTGTCAACGAACAGGTTGTTCATGGAATGGCGGATAGTCGGCGGGTGCAGTATGGGGATATTGTGAGCTTGGATGTGGGCGTTGTCTACCGGGAGTTCATCGGGGACACGGCGCGCACAGTGGCGGTGGGCGGATGCGATTTGCATGCTCAGAAGTTGTTGGATGTGACCGAGCAAGCCTTGTATCAAGGGATTGCCCAGGCATTGCCAGGCAACCGTGTGTCGGACATATCTCGGGCGGTCCAGGCCGAAGTGGAACATCATCAGTTCAGTGTGGTGAGGGAGTTTGTGGGACATGGGGTAGGGCGGTCTATGCACGAAGAACCCCAAATCCCCAATTATGATGATGGCAAGCTTTCGCCCCGTTTGCGGCCGGGCATGACCCTCGCGATAGAGCCGATGGTCAATGCGGGCCGGCCGGAGGTGAGAATTCTGTCCGATGGCTGGACGGTGGTGACTCAAGATGGTTCGTGGTCGGCCCATTTTGAGCACACGGTATTGGTCACTGAAAACGAACCTGAAATTCTGACATGGCCCGAGAAGATGCCATCCAAGTTGAGGGCAAAGTGATCGAAGTGTTGCCAAACACAACGGTTCGGGTGGAACTGCCCAATGGGCACAGGATCCTGGCCTATTTATCGGGACGGTTGAGGATGGCGTTTATCCGGTTGATGCCGGGAGATCAGGTCAATATAGAAATGTCGCCTTACGATTTGTCAAAAGGCTGCATAGTTGGTAAAAGAGATGGAATATGAAAGTTCGCGCTTCAGTAAAAAGGCTGTGCGAGAATTGCAAGATCGTCCGGCGCAAGGGCGTCATTCGCGTCATTTGCAGTAACGCACGCCACAAACAACGACAGGGTTAAACCTTTATGCCACGCATTCTCGGAGTTGATATACCGGGCGAAAAGCGAATAGAGATCGCTCTGCATTACATTTACGGCATTGGGCCGTCGAATTCGAAAGAGATTTTGGCCAAGGCCAACATCAATCCCGGCCTTCGGGCCAAGGATTTGACAGAACAACAGATGTCCCACATCCTCCATGCCATCCAGGAGGGAAAATATGTGGTCGAAGGCGATCTGCGACGGGAAATCGGCATCAACCTCAAGCGATTGCAGAGCATCAAGTGCTATCGAGGGGTGCGCCATTTGCGCGGACTGCCGGTTCGTGGCCAGAGGACGTCCACGAATGCCCGCACCCGCAAGGGGCCGCGGAAGACCGTGGGCGTGGTGCGCAATCCAAATGCCAAGACGGGTATTCACTAATTAGGCTTTACTATGGCGGAAGAAACCAAACCAAAAAAAGCAGCGGTTCAAAAGGAACCCAAGGCGGAATCAACGCCGACACCCGAGGCGGCTAAGGCCGCGGATACGCCCAAGGCTCCCGCAGAAGGCAAGCCGGCCAAAGCGGCCGCGAAAGCCGCGGCGGCCGAGACAGCGCCCGCAGCGCCGCCCCCAGCCCCGGCAGCACCCTTGACCGCCAGCGAGTTGCTGGCCGACGATTCTGCCACCAAGAAGATCGTCAAGATCAAGGGAGCGAAAAACGTCCTTACCGGCATCGCCTGCATCCTGGCGACCTTCAATAACACGAAGGTGACGATTACCGACATGCAGGGACACGTGGTCTCCTGGTCGAGTTCGGGACGGGTCGGGTTTAAGGGGTCCCGCAAGAGCACGGCGTTCGCGGCCCAACAGGTGGCCCAGGATGCCGCGCGACAGGCCATGGCCCACGGCATGAAGGAAGTCGAAGTGCGGGTGAAGGGGCCCGGTTCGGGCCGGGAGGCCGCCATTCGCGCCCTTCAGACAGTGGGCTTGGACATCACGACCATCAAGGATCGCACGCCCGTGCCGCATAACGGCTGCCGGCCCCGCAAGAAACGCCGCGTCTAAAGCAACCTTTTTCCTAATACCTATGGCACGATATACTGGTCCACGAGTTCGTATCAGCCGCCGTTTTGGCGTGCCCATTTTCGGTCCTTCCAAGTACCTTGAGCGTCGCAATTACGGCCCCGGTGTCCATGGCCCCAAATCGAGGCGCAAACAGAGTGAATATGCTCTGGGCTTGGGGGAAAAGCAGAAGCTGCGTTACTATTACGGATTGCTCGAACGGCAATTCCGTAATGTCTACAAGCGCGCGCTACGCCGTCGCGGCGTTACGGGCGAGATGATGCTGCAGATTTTGGAAACCCGTCTCGACAGCGTTGTCTTCAGCCTCGGTTTTGGCAATACGCGAGCAGCAGCACGGCAATTAGTCAACCACGGACACGTGCGGGTCAATGGCCGCAAGGTGGCCATTGCCTCGTATGAAGTCCGGTTGAATGACGTGGTGGAAGTCAAGGACTCCACAGTATCCCGGCAGATCGCTGCACGGAACCTGGAGCTTTCGACCAGCCGCTTGGTTCCAGGCTGGCTGGCCCTCCAAAAGGAGGCGTTCCGTGGAACCGTGGTCCGGTTGCCGGGCCGCGATGATATCCAGCCGATTGCCAACGAACAGGCGGTCGTCGAGTTTTATTCCCGCTAGAAAATCATCAAGAAATCCCCGGGTGGGGATTTCCCAATAGGCAAGTATAAGGGCGCCGGTTCGGACGGGAACGGATGCGGGCGCCAGTTTAAAATTGCCAGGAGAATAATATGCCAGTGCGATTAGGTCGTTTTGAAATGCCGAAGCGGTTGGCCAAAGACGAGCCCACAGCGACGGCCACATATGCCAAGTTCATTGCCGAACCGTTTGAGACCGGTTACGGCTACACCATCGGTAACTCCCTGCGCCGCGTCCTGTTGTCATCGCTCGAAGGGGCGGCGATTACTTCCGTCAAGATCGATGGCGCCATGCACGAGTTCACAACGATCGACGGCGTTGTCGAGGATGTGACCGAGGTGGTTTTAAACCTCAAGAAGGTTCTTTTTAAAGCGCATGTCCGGGAACCCCAGATCCTGATGCTTACGGTAAACAAAGAAGGCCCTGTTCTTGCGGAGGACATCAAGGTGAACCAGAATCTGGAGCTCGTCAATCCCAAGCAGCTGATCTGCACCCTGGATCGCAAGAAGAAATTCGAGATGGAACTTGAGGTCAAGGTGGGACGCGGATTCTGTCCGGGCGATGAAAACAAAAAACTGGATCAACCGATCGGTGTCATTCCGATTGATTCCCTTTTTTCACCGGTGACCCGGGTCCGCTACGGGGTGGAAAGCGCTCGCGTGGGGCAGCGCACCGATTACGATCGTCTGGTGCTGGAGATCTGGACCGACGGCCGGGTCTCGCCCGACGATGCGCTGACGCAAGCGTCTGCCATTCTGCAGCATCATCTCGATGTCTTTGTCGGTTATGACAAGAACGCGGTGGAGTTCGAAGAGGTGAGGGAAATTCAAGATGACGAGCATGCGCGCATGAAGAAACTGCTCAGCATGAGCGTGAACGAGATCGAGTTGAGCGTGCGCGCGGCCAACTGCCTCAACAACGCCAATATCACCACCGTCGGCCAGTTGGCCATGAAGTCCGAGTCCGAGATGCTGAAATACCGGAACTTCGGCAAGAAATCCTTGAACGAGATCAAGGAAAAGCTCACGGCCCTGGGGCTTTCTCTGGGCATGAAATTTGAGAATGAGCTTCTGGAGCCTCCGCGAGAAGAAGCCAAGATTAATAAGTGATTGACTTAGCCATATGCGCCATTTAAAGAGAACCGCCAAACTGGGCCGCACAAGTTCGCATCGCAATGCCATGCTGGCCAATCTGGTTTGCAGCCTCATCAAGGAACGCCGGATCACGACTACCCTAGCCAAAGCCAAAGCCGCCCGCCCTTTGGTTGAAAAGATGGTCACCTTGGGCAAGAGCGGCACCCTGAGTGACAGAAGATTGGCCGTTTCGCGCCTGCACCAGGAAGATGCCGTGCGAATTTTGTTTAACGAAATCGCCCCAACACAGAAAGACCGACACGGGGGATATACGCGCATCGTGCGAATGCATCAGCGTCGCGGAGACGCGTCTCAACTCGCCATTCTGGAATGGGTGGATCTTCCGCCCGCAGGAACCGCCGTCGCGGAAACCAAGGCCGAGACGCCCGCAAGCACACCCGCGCCTGCGGCCGCGTCTGCGGAACCTTCCCCGTCCAGCCCAGAGTCTGTCAAACCCAGCTAAGCTGCGATCGGCATATGACAATTGCGGGCCCGTCCTTGTGACGGGCCTTTTCTTTGATTGGAAAACCGTCCAAACCGGTTTTTAACCTGGATTGGAGGGCTTCTTGAGCATCAATCCGCAGAGGTTTCTTGACACAAAACAGGAGGATCCGGAGGATGGAGACGATCCAATGCCAAAGCAAGAACCATCATGAGCACTCCTGTTTCCTCGTCGGAACCCCGCCCGGGTATTTTTAAGGACGTCACGTTTTACCACTGGCTGGTGGTCATCATCGCCTCCGCAGGCTGGCTTTTTGACTGCATGGATCAGCGGTTGTTTACCGTGGCCAAGGAGTCAGCGCTCAAAGAGTTGTTGGGCAGCGATGCGGCGGCGCAGGCTGCGCTTTCGAAATATCTTAACTACGCTGTCGCCGCGATGATGATTGGATGGGGAACCGGCGGCTTGTTGTTTGGCATGTTGAGCGACAAATGGGGCCGGGTTAAGACCATGGTGGCGACCTTGCTGGTCTATTCGAGCTTCACCGGCCTGTCCGGATTTGCCCAGACCTGGATTGATTTCACTCTGTATCGTTTCTTGGTGGGATTGGGGGTGGGCGGCATGTTTGGAGCCGCGACAACCTTGGTGGCGGAAAGCGTTCCCGGAGGATTCCGTTCTCTGGCGCTGGGATCCCTGCAGGCCTTGTCCGCCACCGGGAACATCACTGGGACGATCATCAGCATGAAAATCCAGCCCGGAGCCGAAAACGTGGCCCTGGGGGATCTATTGGGCATCGCGTCGTCCTCGGGATGGCGTCTTCTGTTTTTTGTCGGCATTCTCCCCGCATTGCTGGTCGTGCCGATTGTGTTTTTTCTCCGCGAACCCGAGGCCTGGAGAAACGCCAAGGCCGAAGCCAAAGCCGGGAAGTCGATGGGATGCGTCGGCTCTCCCTTGGCCCTTTTTCGTCACCCGCGATGGCGGAAGAATACGTTCGTCGGCTTGGGATTAGGAGTGTCAGGAATGGTGGGACTGTGGGGCATTGGTTTTTTTTCCCCGGAACTCGTGACGAGTGCCCTTCAGCACAGCCCGTTAAGAGAGTCCGATCTCACGCGGCCGTCTCAAATCGTCGCAATGACCCGGGATGTCTCGCTGACGGCTGCACAATTCATCCGGCAACGCTTCTCGCCGGAAATCCAAACCCGACTGGCCCAAGCGACCGATCCCAATGCCTCCCTGTCCGACCTGGTTCCGGCTCTGACAGCGGATTTCAACCGAATCATCGAGGGGCCCAGTCTCTATGAATCCAATGCCTTCCGATCGATTCCCTTGAAAAAGAACACGATCAACCTGCTTGGCAAGGTCGAGCAAGCCGGCACGCCTGCGGACGTGGCCTTCCTGAATCGGCAGTTGTTGGAGCAGGCTTTCCCCGGAGCAATCGCCAGCATCCAGAGTTACATCGACGGGGTGCGCAGCCGAGGCCTGCTGCTTCAGGATGTCGGTTCTCTGACGGGAATGATGGTTTTTACCATGGTGGCTTCCTATTTCAACCGGCGCAAGGCCTTTGCGGGGGCCTTCGTCCTCTGCCTTCTCACCACCGCCTACGTGTTCAATTCGCTCCGCACCGAAACCGATGTCTACTGGATGCTGCCAATGATGGGCTTTGCGCAGCTCGCGGTGTTTGCGGGATACTCCATCTACTTCCCTGAGCTCTATCCGACGCGGCTGAGAGGCACCGGTGTCGGTTTCTGCTATAACGTGGTGCGGTTTCTGACGGTTCCCTTCAACCTGCTTATGGCATGGATGAGCACCTGGATGCCGTTTCGATCGGCGGCAATCATCCTGTCGATGGTTTACTTGATTGGCCTCGTGTCCCTGATTTGGGCCCCCGAAACCAAAGACCAACCCTTGCCGGAGGACTAAGAATTCGATTTCGCTCTATCGAACCTCCAGAGGCCATTTCGATGGCCCGGTTCCGTGGCTAAAGAGTTCTGGAATCCGTAATTCTCGCGAAGGCTTCTCGCGTTTTTCTTCAGGCATGAGGTGGGGAACGGAGATAGCCGGTGGATCCTCGCTGTGAAGCGACAGGGGCAGGACTTTCCGGTGGTCAAGCCACTGGTGAACCACCCTGTCGAATTCAGCCACCGTCCGGACACGGAGGATCTGGTGGAGAAAAAGACCCGACGGGTCGATTCCGGGTCCAATGAATTGGAGATGTTTCTTCATCCGCTCGACATGCTGGTGTTCCGTGCCTCCGGCCCAGCGGACGGATTGCTGCAAATGGAGCAGGTAATCCCGCATTTCCCGCCCCGTGGGATAGATCGGCGAACGACCGGCGACCATGGCGCGGATTTGGGCGAAAATCCAAGGATTTCTGATTGCGCCGCGCCCGACCATCAACCCGTGGGCTCCTGTGCACGATAAGATGTCAAGGCCCTGTTGGGGATTGACGATGTCTCCGTTGGCCAGAACAGGACAGGAAAGCTTCCGGACGGCTTCGGAAATCAGGTCATATTGAACATGACCGCCATACATATCCTTGACTGTTCTTGCATGTACTGTTAGCAAATCAATTGAGTTTTTCCGAAATAGTTCCAGCAAGTCCACGAAGGCCTCAGTCGAATCATACCCCAGTCGTGTCTTCACTGTCAGGGGAATGGTGACGGCGCTGCGCAGGGCGGCCAGTATGGCGTCGATTTTGTCCCGGATGCGCAATAGGCCGCCTCCCACCTTTTTTCGGCACACGATGGGGGCCGGGCAACCGAGGTTGAGGTCGATGGCCGCGATGCGATATTGCTGCAGTTCCAGAGCGGTGCGGACGATGGAGGGAATGTCTTCGCCAATGATTTGCGCGATGACGCGCCGGTGGGGCGGGCTTTGGGTGATGGATCCGAGGAGGGTCCGGTTGAGCCGGGAAGTGGCGTGGACACGAAAATAGGGAGTATATACCAGGTCGGCCTCCCCATAATCCGCCTGGAGGTTCCAGAAGGCCAGATCCGTAATATCCTGCATTGGAGCCAAAGCCAGTAGGGGTCGCGGCAGGTCATGCAACGCAGGCCTGGACACTTGAGGTTTGGGTTCCGGCATGAGCAACGCTTTGGATTCTCGCATGCGGAACGAACATTACTCTTGCGGGGGCAATTGGGAAGGTTACATTTTGCCCTTGGATTGGCAGCATTCCCGTCCCGAGGTTGGGTCGGAATTCTGCTGGGGATTCGACAATTTTTTTTGTGAAAATTTATTCCGGCAATTCAAATCCGGCATTGTCCAAAGCGATCTGTGATTATATTGGCATCGAGTTGGGTAAGGCCAGCGTGAGCGCGTTTCCTGACGGTGAGACCTTCGTGAAGATTGAAGAAAATGTCCGAGGTCAGGATGTGTATGTGATCCAATCAACTTGCCCGCCGACCAACCACAATCTGATGGAACTCTTCATCATGATTGATGCCTTGAGGCGCGCCAGCGCGACGCGGATCACCGCGGTGATGCCGTTTTACGGATACGCCCGACAGGATCGCAAAGATCAGCCGCGTGTGCCTATCACCGCCAAATTGGTCGCCAACTTACTGGTGGCCTCGGGGGCCAACAGGATCCTGACCATGGACCTCCATGCCCAGCAAATTCAAGGCTTTTTTGACATCCCTGTGGATCATTTGTACGCGGCGCCTGTCATGTACAAATATCTAAAAAAGATGCGTTTGCGCGATCTGGTGGTGGTGAGTCCCGATGTGGGAGGGCTCAAGATGGCCCACGCGTTTTCCCAGGTGATGGAGGCGGGATTGGCGATTGTGGCCAAGCGCCGGAAGAGCCCCACAGAGACCGAGGCCATGACGATGATCGGAGAGATCAAGGACAAGAACGTCCTGCTGGTCGATGATTTGACGGAGACCGCCGGCACTCTGACTTCGGCGGCCGATCTTTTGAAGCGCATGGGAGCCAGGAAGATACTGGCTTGTGTTTCGCATGCCATCCTCAATGACCTGGGGATCGAAAGATTGCGAAAATCTGCTATTGACGAGCTGATTACGACTGATAGTGTTCCCCACCCTGCCATTGATGGGGTACAGTTGGTGGCCTTGTCAGTGGCAGGCCTGTTAGGTGAAGCGATAAAGCGTATTCACAGTAATTCTTCGGTGACATCGCTTTTTGAATTTAAGGGCGGGCGGACCAGTTAGGCCCAAGGCCTCGCCGGAAGTGTAAGTTGAGACGATGAAACCTGTAGCATTAAAAGCAATGCCGCGCACGTTGAGTCGGCGCGGCGGTATGAAAAAACTCCGGACGGCCGGTCGGGTGCCCGCTGTAATCTATGGGCGGCAGCGCCAGCCTCAAGTTTTGGATCTGGGAGCCAAGGATGTCGAGAACATGATTCTCCACTCCGCGTCCGAGAACATCCTGGTGAATCTCGAAGTGGAGGGCGACGCGCAGGGAGGGCATTTGGCTTTGGTTCAGGAAATCCAACATCATCCGCTCAGTGGCCAAGTGCTGCACCTGGATCTCCACGAAGTCAGCGAGCAGGAAAAAGTGACCATTTCCGTGCCGGTGGAGTCCGTGGGCGAGGCCATTGGGGTTAAGGGCGGCGGAATTTTGGAACACGTGCTCTTTAAGATCAAGGTGCGGGCTTTTCTCAAGGATTTGCCCGACATCATCACGGTGGATGTCAGCCACCTGGAAATCGGACAGGCAATCCATATCGGGGATATCAAGGCGCCGCCCGATGTTGAAATCCTGGGTGACAAGCGTATTTCGGTGATTGCGGTTGCCGCTCCTATCGCTGAGGTGGAGGAAGCCGCTCCCGCCGCTGGCGAAGCTCTGGCCGAACCGGAAGTTATCCGTGAAAAGAAGGAAGAAGGAGCCGAGGAGGGAGAGGGCGGGGCGAAGGCCGCTCCTGGCAAGGCTGCGGCGCCGGCCAAGGCGGCTGCCTCCGAGAAAACCGCTGGCAAAGAACCCGAGAAGAAGAAATAACGGGGAGGATGCCGGGGTGTTGGATCCAGCCTGGGAATGGAAGAGGCTTTTCTTATTGCGGGCTTGGGAAATCCCGGCCGTGAGTATGCCAGGACGCGCCATAACGCCGGTTTCCTTCTGGCGGACATCCTGGCGGAGCAGTGGAAGGCCCAGTGGCGGGCTGAAACACGCTTTCAAGCCCATATGGCAGTCGTCCGAGAGGGCGAAAAGCGGGTTCTGCTGTGCCAACCACAGACTTACATGAATCTCAGTGGCCAGGCGGTTGGGGCGTTGACAAGGTATTATCAAATACCCCAAGATCGGGTTCTGATCGTGCTCGACGATGCCGATCTTCCGTTGGGCGAGTTGCGGTTGCGTCCTCAAGGCGGCAGCGGGGGGCATCACGGTTTGGCTTCGGTGATCGAGCATCTGGGGACCGAACAGCTGCCCCGGTTGCGGTTGGGTATCGGGCGTCCGGAGTCCGGGGGCCGGGAGATTGCCCGGCATGTGCTCGATGGATTTCTGGCCGAAGAATGGGCGGTGGCGGAGCGCATGTTGAATCGGGCCGCTGAACAGGTGAAATGTTGGATTCAACACGGCATTGCGCAGGCCATGAATAACTTTAACGGAATGGTTCAAACAACCGAACAAAGGAACGTGGAGTGAAAAGATACGAAGGCTTGTTTATTTTGAACACTGCGGGACGCGATGAGGGCGTCAAAGAGGCCGTTGACAAGATCAGCGCTGAAATCACCAACGTCGGGGGCAAAGTGGAGACGGTGCAGAAGATGGATCGGCGTCCTTTCGCGCGGGTGAGCAATAAGAGCATGCCCGCGGGTTTCTATGTCAACGTGATTTTTGAGAGCCAACCCCAGGCGATTGCCCAGTTGCGGTCCGTGTTTACGCTGCGAGAGGAGATTTACCGCGTAGTTTTCACCGATGCGCCGCCGCAAAAGGCCGCCACCAATTAGATCAGGCGTCCCATGGCCAACTTCAACAAAGTCATCCTGGCCGGGAACTTGACCCGGGATCCGGAACTGCGATACACCCCCAAAGGTACGGCGGTGGTCAAGTTGGGTTTGGCCATCAATCGACGCTGGCGCGACGAAGCCGGCCAGCAGAAAGAAGAAGCCGTCTTTGTCGATGTGGAAGCCTTCGGCAAGACAGCCGAAACCATCGGCCAGTATCTGAAGAAAGGCAGCCCTGTTCTGGTGGAAGGCCGCTTAAGGCTGGATACCTGGGATGATAAGCAGACCAACCAAAAACGCAGCCGGTTGCTGGTTGTCTGCGAAAGCTTTCAATTCCTGGATTCCGGGCGCGGTCGGGAGATGGCGGGCGGAGACGCCCCGCGTCAGACAGCCCCAGCCGCTCCTACGAATTCCTCGACCGCCGCCCCTGCGGAGATGGATGCGCCGGTTGGGGACGATGATGTCCCCTTCTAGAACCGAAATATTCTCGTTTCATCCAGAGCGTTAATGATTCAAGCATGGGATAGTTTATGGCAAAGATTGATGTGATTCTTACCCACAACGTAGTGGATCTGGGCGCTGAGTCCGACCAGGTCAAGGTCGCGGCAGGCTACGCCCGCAATTACTTGTTTCCTCAGAAACTGGCCATTCCTCTGACGGCCGCAAACAAGCGACGGTTGGAGGTGCTGAAACAGCGTCGGGCCGAGCGCGAGGCGCATGAACTGAACGCTATGACCGAGTTGGCCAAGTCGTTGTCCAAGTTGACCCTCAATATTACAGTCAAGACTGGCGAAGATAACAAGATGTTCGGCTCCATCACGGCAGGCACCATCGCCGATGAACTGAAAAGCCAGTTCGATGTCTCTCTGGACAAACGGAAGATCCACCTCGAAAAACCGATCCGCAGCACCGGAGACCATGAGGTTGAACTGCGCTTGCACGCCGATGTCATCTCCTCCATCAAGCTGCACGTGGAGAGTGCGAAACCCGCAACACCCCTGATTACCGAAGCCACAGGGACCGAGGCCAAAGCCGCTGGTTCGGACAAAGCCGAAGGCCGAAAAGAAGGCCGGAGGGAAAGGCCCGAGCGTAAGACAAAAACGTCGCGCGAGGCTCCCGGGCAGTCGAGTTAGGTTCCCCTTTGTTTTGGCACGCCCTGCGAATGCCTTTTTTCAGCCCTCCCGGCATCTCCTGGGCGGCATGAAGGACGCATGATGGCGCGGTAATTTCACCGCGCTGTTGGTTTGTACGTCACCCATCCCCATGGAGATCCATGCATGGCCGCATCAGCTGACCGCCGGTCTGGCGGTTCTGTTCATTGGATTGTCCAAGGCGGGTTTTGGAGGGGGGCTGGGGATGCTGACTACACCGTTATGTGTCATGGCGTTCGATCCACGATCGGCCATTGGCATCCTGTTGCCCTTGCTCTGTGCCGGTGATCTGTTTTCCCTTTATCATTATTGGGGCAAGTGGGAGCGAAAGAACCTGGGCTATCTTCTTCCCGGCGTCGTGGCGGGAGTTGTGATTGGAGTGCATTTCATCGGACGGTTTTCTTCGCACCAGCTAAACGTGGCGATCGGGGTTCTGGCCGTTGCTTTTGTGCTGTTTCAGTGGTGCAAAGAGCTCGTTTTCAAGGCCGAAGGCGCATTCGCCCCCAACCACTGGGTGGGAGTGCCCTGCGGGATCGGGACAGGCGTGACCTCCTCTTTTGCCCACGGGGCCGGGCCAGTTGTCAGTCTGTTTCTGATTCCTCAGCGCCTGCCCAAGGAGATCTACGTGGGGACAAACGTGTTGATTTTCACCTGGGTCAACTGGATCAAGCTGCCCTTTTTTGTTGGGAACCAGATCATCACTGGATCCACTATCCAGACGAGCCTGGTCTACTTGCCGCTGGTGCCCCTGGGCGTCTGGTTGGGTGTCTGGCTCAATCGCCGATTCTCCGACGCTTGGTTTACGCGGATGGTCTATGTCCTGACGTTCCTGGCGGGTCTGGAGCTGATCTTCCATTCAATGATCGTGGATTGGCTGCGATGATGCGGGATCATTGACTTGGCTTGGGGCTTTGTTAGGTTTTGAGAATCGCGTATGTCCGACGAATCTCTTGGTCGCTTGAAGAGGATCCAGCAGGATGCTCAGGCATTTCTCGAGGAGAAGGATATTGTTGGAAAGGATCTGCAGCGCGTCAGCCGTCGGCGTCGGTTCGCCTGGTTTTGGTTGCAGGTGTTGAAGAGCTTCTGGCGAAATCGATGTCCGGTCCGTGCCTCCGCGCTGGCCTATACCACATTGCTGGCCCTGGTGCCGCTCCTGGCGGTGGCTGTGGGGGTTTCGACCAGTCTCCTCAAGACGGAGAAGGGCGAACAACAGATTCATGCCATGGTCGATCGGTTTATCGCGACCATTGCCCCCCAGCTGGATCTCCAGCCCGCCCTGGCTCCGGAGGACTCGGCCCCGTCTTCCACCCCGGAACTCAAACCCGTCGAGCGCCCCACTAATCGGGAAGAGGTTGCCCGGCGCATCATTGGGTATATCAACAATATCCAAAGCGGAACCCTGGGGACCACCGGCATGATCGGGCTTATTCTGGTCGCCCTCTCGCTGCTGAGCACCATCGAAGCTGCTTTTAATGATATTTGGGGAATTGCCCATGGCAGAGGCTGGATTGCGCGTGTGGTCAATTATTGGGCGGCGATCACCTTGGGACCCTTGATTTTCATTCTGGTCCTGGGATTGACAACCAGTGATCAATATGAAACCACAAAACTCTGGCTGGCCAATTTTCCAATGGTCGGACGGGCTCTCCTGACGTTTGTTCTTTTCGCGCTTCCTTACGTGGTTTTGAGCCTGGCGTTTTGGGTGTTTTACCTGCTCATGCCCAATACACGAGTCTGCTGGTCTGCGGCATTGGTCGGCGGAGTCGTGGGCGGCTGCCTCTGGCAGTTGAACAACCAGTTCAATGTGCTCTACGTTTCCAAGGTGGTCGCCTACAGCAAAATGTACGGAAGCTTCGGCATGATGCCCGTATTCCTGGTTGGACTTTATTTTTCGTGGCTGATCCTGCTCCTGGGGGCGCAAGTGGCGTGTTGCTACCAGCACCGGGAAGACTACCTCCAATCCAAACAGGCTGAGAACATTGACCAGCATGGGCGCGAGTTGGCCGGCTTGTGTCTCATGACTCTTGTCGCGCGGAGCTTTTTACGCGGCGATAAACCGATGTCTCCGAGGACGATCGCCGGGCATTTAAAGTTCCCCCCTCAGTTCGTGCTGCAAATCCTTCAATCTCTGAAGAGGGCGGACCTGCTGGTGGAAGTCAGTGGATCCGAGCCGGCTTATGCGCCTGCCCGATCGATCGATCGCATCGATTGCCGGCAGATCCTTCAGGCTTTACGGTCGGGGCCGGGAACCGAATCCCCGGCTAAGCTCAGTTCGGATCTGGCCCCCGTGCAGGAGACCTTTGACAGAATCGCAGAGGCCGAAGGCCATATTGCGGCCGGCATATCGCTCGAAGCATTGGCAAAATCCTCGAAGAACTAATTTTGACGGGCGCCCCGGAGATCGGACTTACTATGGGTGATACCTTTCAACTTGATGCCTCCTTTGAGCCGGCCGGAGATCAACCGTGCGCGATTGCCCGTTTGTGCGAAGGCCTGCTCAGCGGCGTGAAGCACCAAACCCTGCTGGGGGTCACCGGATCGGGCAAGACATTCACAATCGCCAATGTCATCCATAAGGTCGCCCGTCCCACTCTGGTGATCTCCCACAATAAAACCTTGGCAGCCCAGCTTTATGCGGAATTTAAGCGCTTTTTTCCGCATAATGCCGTCGAGTATTTCATTAGCTATTTCGACTACTACCAGCCCGAAGCCTACATTCCCCGCACCGATACCTTCATCGAAAAGGACTCCAGCATCAATCAGGAGATCGAGAGACTTCGCCTCTCTACGATGAGCTCGCTGTTCGCCCGGCGGGACGTGATTGTAGTCGCGAGCGTCTCCTGCATCTACGGCATTGGCAGCAAAGACGATTACGAGGCCATGGTGATTCCGATCCAAACGGGCCTGGAATTGTCGCGTGATCAGTTCCTGTCCCGGTTGGTGGATCTTCAATACACGCGAAATGATCTCGATTTCACTCGCGGCCAGTTTCGAGTCCGGGGCGATACGGTGGAATTGTGCCCGGCTTACACCGAGGATGCGTTGCGGGTTGAGTTTTTTGGGGATCAGATCGATCGCCTTACCCGCTTTGATCCCCTGACAGGCCGCACGTTGGAATGCCTTAACAATGTTACCGTGTATCCTGGCAAACAGTTCGTGACGCCCATGGACAAGATCAAGCGCGCCCTGATGTCGATCCGCGAGGAGTTGGGCGAACGAATTGCCTGGTTCGAGAAACAAGGCAAGCTTCTCGAGGCGCAGCGAATCAAAATGCGAACCGAATTCGACCTCGAGATGATGCTGGAAATGGGGTTTTGCTCGGGGATTGAGAATTACTCGCGCCATTTGAGCGGGCGCGCCCCGGGTTCCCGCCCCTGCACCCTCCTCGATTTCTTTCCGGAGGATTTCCTTCTGGTGATTGACGAGTCCCATGCCACGCTCCCCCAGATTGGCGGCATGTCGGCCGGCGACCGTTCCCGTAAGACGGTTTTAGTGGACCATGGATTTCGTCTTCCAAGCGCCCTGGACAACCGGCCCCTTTATTTCGACGAATTCCAGCGGATGCAACCGCAAACCCTCTATGTGAGTGCCACGCCCAGCGAACGGGAATTGGGCTGGTCCTCGGGGCACGTGGTCGAACAAATTGTCCGTCCGACGGGCCTGGTTGATCCCGAAGTGGTCGTCAGGCCCCTTCAAGGGCAGATCGATGACTTGGTTCATGAGGCGCGTGAACGGGCCGATCGCAAAGAAAGGGTGCTCGTCACCACCCTCACCAAGCGCACGGCGGAGGAACTGACCGACTATTTGCGGGACATCGGTATCCATGTGCGGTATTTGCACAGCGAGATTGACGCTCTGGAACGCGTCGAGATCCTCCGGGCGCTCCGCAAAGGCGATTTCGACGTGCTCGTCGGCATCAACCTCTTGCGTGAAGGCCTGGATTTACCCGAGGTTTCCTTGGTGGTCATTCTGGATGCCGATAAGGAAGGATACCTCCGATCGACGACCAGCCTCATTCAGACCGCTGGCAGGGCAGCCCGCCACATTGGAGGCCGGGTGATCCTTTACGCCGACGTCCGAACTCAGAGTATCCAGCGTTTCTTGGCGATTTCTGATTACCGGCGAAACCGACAACTGGAATACAACCGGGTTCATGGAATCACGCCCCGCAGTGTCAGCCGCGCCGTGGAGGATAGCTTGAGTGTCAATAAGGCCGGCAGCCAAACGACCGCCGCGGTGATCAATGACCATGGCGGAAATTTCGACGTGACGGAAACTCTTCGCGAACTCGAGGAGGAGATGTTGGAAGCCGCCGAAAAACTCGAATTCGAAAAGGCCGCCCTGATTCGGGATCAGATTCGGGAGTTACAGCGGCAGTTTGGCGGCCAGGGCATGCACTCTGTCGCGCGGGGGGCGAGTCCTGACCAGATCGGAGCTCGGACTTCCCTCGAGCGCCGCGGAAAACGGCCGGCCTCAAGATGATTTTTCCAGCGTCACATCTCCGCCGAGGATCCGTTCCAAACGGCCATGTTGTGTGCGCACCAGCAGGGCGCCATCGGCATCCAGGGATTCCGCCCGCCCCTGGATGGTGCGGCTGCCGGTTTGGATCATGACCCGGTGACCGAGGGTGAGACACTGGCGCTCGTACTCTTCGGCGATCGCCCCGAATTGTTGTTTCTTGATCCGATGGTAAATCCGATCCAGTTGCACGAGGATGGCCACCGCGATGTCTGCTCGGTCCCACATCGTCCCGCTCGCCAGTCGCAACGAGGTGGCTGTGCGACGGATTTCCGGCGGAAAGTCGCCGCTGTCCTGATTCACATTCAGACCAATCCCGAGGATGAGGTGCTTGATATGATCCAGTTCGGCGCTGAGCTCGGTCAGGATGCCGGCGATCTTGCGTCCCCCAATGAGCAAGTCGTTGGGCCACTTGATGTCCGGCTGCAGGGATGTTGCTTGGCGGATCGCCTCTGTCAACGCAACCGCAGTAGCCGCAGTCAGTTGAGTGGCGGCCGATGGCCTCAAGTCCGGCCTCAAAAGCACGGAAAACCACAGACCTTTGCCTGTTTGCGAAACCCACTTGCGCCCAAGTCGGCCACGGCCTTTGGTTTGGGACTCCGCCAAGACTACCACGCCTTCCTTGACTCCGTCCCGGCCAAACTTCTCCACCACGTCATTCGTCGAGGAAGTTTCCTGAAAAACACGAATGTCCCGGCCGATGATCTGAGGCGGATCTAGCCGGGAAAGCAAATCATCCGCATGCAGCCGGTCCGGGCTGGAAATCAGTCGATATCCGAGATGCGGCCCAGCCTGGATATCATACCCAATGGAGCGGAGTTCCTCGATTCGCGCCCAGATGGCCGCCCGGCTGATTCCCAATCTCTGAGAGAGATCAGTCCCCGAAACAGCGCCGGTCTTGGCTGTCCGCAATGCGCGCAGAATCTGGGCGTCAGGCGTCATGGAACAAAATCCAAACCGATGTCGACGGAGCGCGCGGAATGAGTCAGGGCGCCCACCGATATGAAATCGACTCCCGTCTCGGCGATGGCGCGCACGGTCTGGAGGTTCACACCGCCGCTGGCTTCGGTCTTGGCCAGTCCGTTGATCAGCCGGACCGTCGCGCGTAACTGATCCAAAGCCATGTTATCGAGAAGAATAATATCGGCGCCCGCCTCGGCCGCTTGTTCGGCCTGGGCGACCGTGTCCGCTTCGACTTCCACTTTTAATTGCGGATATTTGGCCCGCGCTAATTTGACAGCCGCGGCGACAGGATTGGGCCGGGCATCTCGCAGGGCGGCCAAGTGGTTGTCCTTGATCAGGATCATATCGTAAAGCCCGAAGCGGTGGTTGTGTCCTCCCCCGCAGGAAACGGCGTACTTCTCCAAGCGCCGCCAGCCGGGCGTGGTCTTGCGCGTATCCAGGATTTTGGCCTTGGTGCCTTGGATCGCCCTGACATATTGGGCGGTCAGGGTTGCGACTCCAGAAAGGCGCTGGATAAAATTCAAGGCAACACGTTCCGCGGTCAGCAGGGCCTGAGTGGAGCCTTCAATGAACAGAAGGCTTTGTCCCGCCTTCGCGCTCTGACCATCCTCGACGCGCTGTTGCATGGTCACGGAATTGGAGCGGGCGCGGAAAGACTCCATCGCCAAGGCTATCCCAGCCACCACCATCGGTTCGCGCGCAACCATGTTGGCCCGGGAGTCGAGAGCGGGCGGGATCACGGCCAAACTGGTGGCGTCCCCCGAACCGATGTCTTCGTCCAAGGCCAGTTGAACTGCCTTCCTTACTTCATCCCTGGTTAATGCCGACATACGCTTTGTTTCTATCGAACCCATGGACTTGACTGAAGCAAAAACAGCCGATCAACCGGGTGCGGCGTCAGGATTTCAGCCCGGATAGATCGACTTCGAGACGGCGGTTTTCCCGCAGGAGTTCTTCCAGGGTCGTTCGAGCGCGTCGCCGGGCCGCTTCTCGACCGAGGATAGTAGCCAGGGTCCCATCGATGGATCGCTGGACGGTGGAATTCTCATAATGCTGCCGAGTCACATCTTCGTAAAAGGCGGCGATGTTCCGAACCGCCCCGGCTTCATAAGGATTTGTGACCTCGCCTTCATAAGCGTTCTCCGGACCTTTCAAAAAGGCCTTGCCGCCGTAATTGATCTGCGCGTAACCGGTTTGCCCCTGGGCCTCGCAGACCACATTGAATCCGGTTTGGTTGTTCAGATGTTTACCCCGATGGTTGAGCGCCAGACCATTTGGAAACTCGTAAAGAATCGAAAAAACATCGTGGCTGTCACCATGAGGCTCCGAGCGCATTCGGCGGGAAGAACCTGTCGCGCTGACCGGGCGTTGGCCGGCAACCCAGAGGGCCGCGTCGATGGCGTGAATGCAGGCATTGACATGGTACCCCCCGCCAAGGGACACATCGTTGACCCAAATCAGCTTCTGCAAACGATCCTCGCAGTTCGCGGTCCGGGGCGGGTCCGCAAAGGACCCCGCGAAGTAATGGCTGTTCAATGCCGCCAAAGCGCCAATCTCGCCCTGGCGAATCATTTCAACAACCCTCAGATTATGAGGATCGGTGGGGATCTGATAGTCGATCAGGAAACAACGCTTTGACGCTGTGGCTTTACGAGCGCAAGCCTCAACTTGCACACAACCGGGGATATCGACAGCCACCGGTTTCGCCATATAGACGTGAAGACCGGCCTCGACTGCCGCCCGCACGTGTTCAGGAAAGAAAAATGGCGGTGTTTCCAGCGCAATGGCCTCCACCCCACTTTCAATGACTTTGCGAAAACCAGAAAGCCCGGAATAACGCCTCGACTGGTCCACGCCCACCGCATCACCGCAAGCGTCGGCCACCGCTTGGTGATAATCGGCCACCGCATGGATTTCGTAGCCGCCGTGCTGGTGAAAGAGGCGGGTAATCCAGCCCCCCCGACCTCCACATCCCACGACTCCCAGCCGTATTCTACGGCCCGAAAAGGATCGCTTCCCTTCAGGATTGGCCAAAGCCTCCCCCCCTGATACCGGCGAATTCAAAGAGATCCATGGCGCGACCGCCGCCGTTAATAGGCTGTGCCGGAGAAAGCTCCGACGATCGCAGTTCGATGATGGCTTGCCGGGATCGGATGCCGAGGACGCTGAAGTCGTGTTCATGATGAAGCGGTTAGCCTTTTTTACCGAGTATGACAAGGATAATCGAACAGAGTATTCGCCCGTGGCATACGACTAAAAAATTCTTCTCGGGCTTGCCCTCTTCAGGCCGTTGCATTAAGATGAATTTATCATGAGGCGCAGTAATACGATTAGACCCACGAGCTGAAACCGACATTTCCAATAAACTATTCCCCAGACCACGAGTGTGGATCACCCCATAGCTTCGTTTATGGCTGAGGGAAGGAATTGTTCATGTCCGGCGAAGGGTGGTGCTGACGCCTGGATGCTGCATCAGTATGCGGTCTGGATCTTGGGACGGCTCAATCCCGGGACGTCCAATACTGAGACGAACAACCAACCCTGAAGGAAAGGATTATGGTAATGAATAACTCCAATCGAGTAAGAATCCTTGATATCGTTTCTCCTCCAAGATTCTGCAGGCGATGGCTGGTCTTGGGGGCGTTGGCATGTGCTGTCGCGTCCGGGTATGCGGCTGCTGTCGAAACCCAGGGTTTCCTGAAGATGGAGATCTGGACCGGCTTGTCCACATCGGAGAACAATTTGGATACCACGCTTCTGGAGGATTCCCGTTATCCATCGAGTCCGACAGTCGTCTCCTACACCTCTGGATTCAACACCCGTCCAGTTTATCCAGACGATACTCACGAAGGTTACGGAGCCAAGATCTCCGGCTGGATTACGCCTGCCGAATCCGGCAGCTACCGGTTCTTCCTCTACAGTGACGACTCCTCCCGTTTGTTTGTCAGCACGGATGATACAGCCGCCAAGGCCGTTCAGGTTTGTGAGGAAACCGATTGTTGCGATGTATTCCAGGAACCCGGCATCGCCAATGATGACGGAGCTACCTTCCCAACCAGCGATCCGATTTCATTGACTGCCGGCAAAAAGTACTACGTAGAAGTCCTGCTGAAAGAAGGAAATGGAGGAGACTACGTCCAGGTGGCCTGGCGCAAAGAAGGCAATCCCACTGCCGCGGCATCGCTCACTCCCATTAGCGGAGCGGTTCTCAGTTCGGCCGCCGAACCGACAGGAGCAAAGGTTGAATTCACAACACAGCCCCAGAGCCAGTCGGTTCCTGAAAATGCCTCCGTGACGTTTACCGTCGCCGCAGCCACCGATTCGGGCTACAAAAAGTATCCCAGCGGCGAAGAATTGGCGGTCGATCCCTTCTATCAATGGTACAAAAACGGAGTCCTAATTCCTGGAGCCAACAGCGCCACATACACGATCCCGATCGTGAAGACCGCAGCGGATAACGGCGCCAAATTCAAGTGCGCCGTCAACGTGCCCGGCCTCAGCCAGTTCAGCGATGAAGCCACCCTAACGGTGACAACCGACATTACGCCGCCGACCATTACGAAAGTCACACCCTCCGAGCTCTTCACCACCCTCGAGGTTGTCTATTCCGAACCCGTCGATGCAACCGCTTTGGACAAGGCTAATTACGCTCTCGACAATGGAGTCACGGTCTCGAGTGTCGCTCGGATTGACGAGTTTGGCGTGAAACTGACCACCAGCCGCCAACCCGAAGGAGACACCTTGATCCTCACAGTGAATGGCGTGAAAGACACCGCCAATAATCCTATCGCTGCCAATACCCAGGTGACCTTCAAAACGTTCATATGGTATCCGGGCATGGTGCTTCACAAGTTCTGGAATAACAACACGGCGGGCACGTTGAGCGGTTTTACCAACCTGGCCGTATTCCCGGATCGCCCTGATTCCGCATTTGTTGGCACGATTTGGGAGTACCCAGCCAACGGTGGCAGTGAGGGGGGATCCTATTACGGTCACCAGATGCTGGGTTGGTTCATTCCATCTCAGAATGGCAACTACGTCTTCTTCAATACAAGCGATGATTATTCCTCCCTCTACCTGAGCACGGACGATGATCCGGTCAACAAAAAGTGCATTGCCACTGAGACCGCCTGGTCCAATCCGCGTAACTGGGTGTCCGCGCCCGGTGGCAGTGACCTGGAGGCCAAGCGTTCGGATGTTTATCTTGATACTCAATGGCCGTCTGGGGGCACGATTACACTGCAAGCGGGTCAGAAATACTACCTGGAATCCATTCAGAGTGAAGGGGGGGGCGGCGACAACGTGGGCGTCACGTTCAAGCGAGATACTGATCCGGATCCGGTGGATGGAGATGTCTCTAAACTTACGGGCAACGTTATTGGCGTTTACTTGAATCCCAATGGGGCTAATGTGAATATCACCAGCCAACCCAAGGATACAACGATCCTCGAAAGCCGAACCGCCACACTCACAGTGACCGCAACCGGCAGCTCCGCTTACGGACCTCAATTGAACTACCAGTGGCAGAAAGCCAATCCAGGCAGCAGTGACTTCACCGATATCACGGGAGCCACGGCGGATTCTTATACCACGCCCGTGCTCCAGATCGCCGACAGTGGTTCGAAGTACCGCGTGAAAGTGGGTGTTCCGACACTGGAAGTCATCAGTTCAGTCGCGACAGTGACCGTAAACAAGGACACCGTGGCTCCGAAGATCACGAAAGTGAAGGCCAGTTCGGTTCAGAATATGATTGTCACTTTCGATGAACCTTTGGACAAAACCTCTGCGGAGACAGCTTCAAACTATGCCATTTCCGATGGCGTGACCGTAACCAAAGCCACGCTCAGCGGCAATGCCGTCCTGCTCGTGACCAGCGGTTTGACCGTCCAAAAGTCCTACGTCCTCACGGTGGCTGGCGTAAAAGACCTGTTTGGCAACGCCGTGCCTGCCGGGACGACCTTCTCGTTTAAGGCCAACGTCATCACCTATTCGGATGTGATCCTTGCCGACGGCCCGATTGGTTTCTATCGGTTCGAGGAAACCACCGGCCAGATTACCAAAAATTACGGCACAGCGGGTTCATCTGCCGATGGCCTGTACATGATGGGAAATGGACCCGATGATTCGGTTCCGGTTGACGTGGCGGTTGACGCCGGTCCCCGGCCGGGTGACTTCCTGGGCTTTGATCCCGGCAACATGGCGGTCACCATGGACGGCTTGAACACCATGTTGTGGATTGATACCCAAAAGCAGTTCCTCAATAACCTGAAGGCATTCAGTTTGGAATACTGGGTTAAACCGTCCAACCGAATCTCGGATCCGGGCTCCTTTGGCACCCGAATCGGCCTGGTCGGTCAGAACGACGCTGTCGAATACGGTTTCATCGACAATAACACCATCCAGATCTGGTCCGCCGGCGGGGGCAGCCTCGATACAGACTACAACTATCCTGATAACGAGTGGCATCATATTGCCACGATTGCCGACGGAAAGAGCATCAAGAACTACTTCGATGGCGTGCTCGTGGGCACGGGTGGATCCGTGACGGCGAACTACGGTTCCTCAACCTACAATGTGCACATTGGCGGTGGCGGCGTGTATGACGCCACAGGCAACTTCTTCAGCGGCCAGTTCGATGAAGTCGCCATTTTTGACAAGGCTATCCCGGCCGATCGCATCGTTGCCCACTACAAGGCAGGCAAAGAAGGCGGGGAAGCGCCCGAGGAAGAACCGCCTGTAATCACTGGCATTACCTTGTCAGGCGGCAAGATCACCGTGGAGTGGACAGGGGGCGGCACATTGCAGGCGGCACCCACCGTGCTCGGTCCTTGGCAGGATGTTCCGGGGGCCACTTCACCTTACACCTTCACGCCGACTGACGCGCTGTTGTTTGGACGCATCGCCAGGTAGCTGATTCCTGGCATAAAAGCACTTCACGAGCAGACCGGGTCCAAAGCCCGGTCTGCTTTTTATGAATTCCCTGGATCTCTTGGCTCTGCCCACCGTCCAAGAATTTCCCGTGCCTTGATGCTCACACGCCAGTGTTCGGGACGGTGGCAGCCTTTAGACCGGTTGCCATTCTGGAAGTTTATTGTGGCAATCGGTCTACTCGCCTCGCGACACCGACGATCCCGATCATGATCTCCAAAGGCCGCCCTCACTCCGAGATTCGGTTGACTGCATCACGGCACATGGACAGATTTATGTTGCACCTGCAACACGAAACTGTCCAAATCCGCCTTGTGTTTCATTGACGGCGAGGGCTAAACCAATCGCGGCTTGCGCTGGGACGCAAACCGTTGCATTCTGAGCTATGAACAGGTGGGTGAGAGGGCGGCGGGTAAAGAGCGGGTGATGGGCTAAGGTATTATGAGCGAGCATACACATCCATTGACCACCACCGCGTTTGAATTGCCGGGCTATCGGATTGTGAAATCCTATGGTGTGGTGCGAGGGATTGTGGTGCGATCGCGGTCGTTGCTCGGGAACATCGGAGCTGGCATTCAAACCTTGTTTGGTGGCAATATCTCCCTGTATACGAGTTTGTGCGAGAGGGCGCGTCGGGAAGCTTTCGAGCAGATGCTGACGCATGCGGCCGAACTTGGGGCCAATGCCGTGATTGGGGTTCGTTACGATGCGACGGAGATTGGCAACGGGATTACCGAGGTGCTCTGTTATGGGACAGCGGTTTTTGTGAGTGCGGCATAAACTGGATCGATATTCAATTTCAGGAGTCTACATATGGCAGGTCATAGCAAATGGGCCAAGGTCAAACATTTCAAGGGGGCAGTGGATGCCAAGCGGGGGCGGATCTTCTCGAAGTTGGCGCGAGAAATTACCATTGCCGCGAAGCTGGGCGGGGGAGACGCCGACATGAACCCACGGTTGCGGATGGTGCTTCTCAAGTGTCGGGCGGCCAATATGCCATCGGATAATATCGAGCGAGCCATCAAGAAAGGTCTGGGTGGCGAGGCCGGGGGCAATTTTGAGGATCTTACTTACGAAGTTTTCGGGCCGCACGGTGTGGCGATGTTGGTTGAGCTCAGCACGGATAATCGTAATCGCACGGCCTCGGAAATACGCAGTCTCCTGACCAAGAACGGGGGCACCATGGCCACCACTGGCGCGGTGAGTCGATTGCTGCATCGCAAAGGCCAAATGATCATATCCCGGGAAAAGGCGAACGAGGATGAGCTCATGGAGCTGGCTTTGGAGGCGGGGGCGGAAGATTTTAGGGCTGATGAGAATGGGTATGAGATACTGACGGATGCGTCGAGTTTCGAGGCGGTTCACAAGCGTGTGGAAGCCAAGGGGATCAAGTGCGATGCCGCTGAGGTGACCTTCCTGCCACTCCAACCGGTCCTTTTGGAGAATTCGTCCGCCGTTGCCGCGGTGAATCGGTTGGTTGAAGCCTTGGAGGAGCACGATGATGTGAAGGAAGTCTACACGAATGCCGAGTTTCCGGATGCGACTTGAGCTTGGTTTCGTGTTGCCGGTCTGCGGGAGAATGGCCGGTCTATGAGCATGCCCGCATCATCATGGGCCATGAAGGGCCTGACATTCCTGGCTCGCGCTGTTTTTCAGTATCCCCGGTTGTTTTTTTATCCGCAGGCCATTCTCCTTGCCGTTAGCCTTTTCTACACCTGGGAGAACCTCCAGTTTAACACGAGCCGAAATGATCTGGTTGGCAAGGACAAGCGTTACCACCATAATTTTCTTCAATATCGCCAGGAGTTTCCGAACGAGGACGATCTGGTGGTGGTGGTGGAAAGCGAGGACATTGCCAAGAACCGGCAGTTCGTGGAGCGGCTAGGAGCTCGACTGGAGTCGCGGACCAACATTTTTACCGGGATATTTTACAAGGGCGATCTCAAGCTAATGGGGTCCAAGGCCCTTTTGTTTCTCGATGCGGAGTCGTTGCGGGAGCTGCATCGCACCTTGTCCGATTTTCGACCTTTCATTCGGCAGTTCACTTCTGCCACTAACTTGAATTCCTTGTTTCAACAGGTCAATCGATCCTTTCGGACCGCTCAGCCTGAACAAAATGCCGAGACTGAATCGTTGGCCAAAGCCCTGCCGGCGCTGAAGAGAATCCTCGATGAGGCCGAGCAGAACCTGAATCGCAGGGGCGATCCCCCCTCGCCGGGATTGACGGCGCTTTTTGGAGCGGGGCCGAAGGCCGAGCGGGAAATGTATATCACGTATGGAGACGGCCAGCTTTACCTGGTGACAGCGCAGGCTCGATCGGAGGATTTGAATGAAGTCGCTGTGGCGGAGCTGAGACGTCTGGTGCGCCAGACTCAGGCCGAGGTTCCCGGGGTGAACGTGGGGATCACGGGCGAATCGGTTCTGGAAATTGATGAGATGGCTCAATCCCAGAAGGACACCACGATGGCAACGGTAGTTTCCTTGGTGCTGGTGGCCTTGATTTTCATCTACGGATACCAGGAGACGGCATCGCCGCTCAAGGCGACTGCCTGCCTGATGGTGGGATTGATTTACACCTTTGGATTTACCACGTTGGTGATTGGCCATTTGAACATCCTGACGATCACCTTTCTGCCGATGTTAATCGGTCTGGCCATTGATTTTGGGGTGCACCTGATCAGCCGTTACGAGGAGGAAATGCGGCTGGGTCGAACCCAGCGCAAGGCAATGGAAAAAGCCATGGTCTTTACCGGGCTTGGGGTGTTTACCGGATGCCTTACGACGGCCGGGGCCTTTCTGGCAATGAGCATCACCAATTTTAAAGGCATCCAGGAAATGGGCGTGATCAGCGGGGGGGGCTTGCTAATTTGTCTTTTGCCCATGATCACACTGCTCCCGCTCTTATTGTTGCGCCGGCGGTATTCGCGAGCCGTGAAAGGATCGAGGTCGTCTCCTGACCGTCGTGCGCGATGGGAACGGCTATGGTTAAGCCATCCCTTTTGGGTTCTCGGGGTGACGGTGGTTCTTTCGCTGATGGCGGTGAGCCAGGCTGCCAAGGTTCGGTTTGACTATAATCTTCTCAATATGCAAAGCGCCGGATTGCCGGCGGTTGTTACCGAGAAAAAACTCATTCATTCCGCGTCCAACTCCGTGCTTTTTGGGGTGATGATGGCGGATTCCCTGTCTGAGGCGCGGCAGTTGGAAGCACGGTTGAAGCAACTATCGACCGTGGCTTCTGTTCGGTCGGTCAGCAGCATGGTGGGAGGCGATCAGACCCGGCAGTTGGAACAGATTGGTGAGATCAAGCGCCTGCTGAGCGATCTGCGTTTCGCGCCGATGGACACCGAACCTGTGGATATCCGGGCCCTGGATCAGACTCTTTGGGCCTTGCGGGGTTACCTGGGGCTGGCGGTCGAGGAGGTGGAAAAGGAGCCCGTCGAATCGCGGGATGCCATCGGCCAGGATCTTAAAGCGTTGCGCGAGTCCGTTCAACGCCTCCGCTACACAATGGGCGCCGGTGATTCTGATGTGATTCGCCGCCGTCTGGCGGCTTACCAGCAGGCCTTGTTTCGGGATGTTCACGAGACTTTTGAGACCTTGCGTTATCAGGATAACAGCGGGCCATTACGGCCGGAGGATCTTCCCCCTGCCTTGCACAGCCGATTCGTTGGCCGGACGGGAAAGCTGCTTGTCCAAGTCTATCCCCGGGACGATGTCTGGCAGCGCAAACACCAGGAGACCTTCATTTCCGAATTGCGTGAGATTGATCCGGATGTGACGGGCACGCCCGTGCAGTTGTATGAATATACCAACTTGCTCAAGCAAAGTTACGAGGAGGCGGCGATGTACGCGTTGGCGGCGATTGCGGTGATGATTTTCATTCATTTCCGGCGAATTTCCTCCGTGATTTTGGCTTTGGTCCCTGTTGGAGTGGGGACCTTATGGATGGTGGGATTCATGGGATGGTGGGGAATCCCGTTTAATCCGGCCAACATCATGACGCTGCCCTTGGTGATTGGCATTGGAGTCACGAATGGCATTCACATTCTGAACCGTTTTGTCGAGGAACAGTCCCCCGGCATCTTCAGCAAGAGCACAGGCAAAGCGGTGCTTGTATCCGCCCTGACCACGGTGGCGGGTTTTGGGAGTCTTGTGCTCGCGAAGCATCAGGGCATAGCCAGTCTCGGCTGGGTGATGGGCGTGGGGACAACCACCTGCATGATCGTGGCAGTGACCCTTTTGCCTGCCTTGCTTCAGTTGTTGATACGTTCCGGATGGTCGCTTCACCGACCCGCAGGAAAACGCCAGTAACGTTCTGCGGTCTATTTTTTCAGCAGGGATTCCAGGGCCTTGTTGAGGTCGAGGGTTTGCAGGTTCACCGCGTTGCCGGAAGGGATCATGAGGATGCGTTTGCCCACCAGATTGGTGGCGAAGGCCATTTGAATCTGGGTTTCGCCGCCGGCGCTGGCCATGGCCTCCCGTTGTTTGATAATAGCCAGGGAGGTATTGGTGCCTTCTGTGAGAATGGCATCGGCCAGGATGCGCTTTTGCTCGAACTCGGTGTCGGCCGAAGACACCGCGTTCGAATAACGCCCCAGAGTGGTGGCCATCAAGGCTTTGACCTGGCCTTCAGCCTCGTTCAGCATCCGGGTGTTGGCCTCGCGTTGCGCTTCGATTTGCGCGCGAACCTCGAGGCTTTTGGCTTCGGCAATCTTCTTATCCGTGATGACCTTGAGATAATCGGGATCGAACCGGTAGTCCATGACGGCGACTCGTTCGACAATGAGGCCGTAATCCTTGAGGATTTCTTGGAGCCCTTCCCGGGCCTTTTCGACGGCCTGATTGCGCTGCTCCGTATGGGTGAACTCATCGGTGGACAGGGCGCCCAGGAAATCCCGCGTGCGGCTGCGGGCCACCGACAGGAAAACCTTCTCCCGCAGTTCCTCATCGTTGCGGGCCACGAACTGGCGGACATAAGGGGCCATTTTCGGATCAATCCGGAACGAGAAAGTCACATCGACATACAGGTCGTTGCCATCCCGCGTTTTGATCGTCATCTGCTGGGGGCCATGCATTTCGAGGACCTGGAGTTTGGTGTCAAACGTGCTCCAGTCGTTGATAACCGGCAGAAAGAAATACGCGGCTCCCGGCTGATAGACCTGGTTTTCCACGCCTCGTTTTCCGAGCCATTTGATGGTGCGGACTCCCACCTCGGTGGAATCGGTCGCATGGTAAGAGGTGAAGCTCAGGATGATGACAACGAGCCCCAGGAGGCAAATCCAAAAGATTAAGCCGGCCGTTTTCATGTTATTTGCCCTCCGCGGATTTGAGTTTTAACTGCTGCATGAGCTTGTCGAGGTCCAATGGGTTGAATCCCTGTTCCCCTCCGGACGGGAGGATGATCGTATCGAGTCCCGAAAGCACACGAGCCCATTGCAGGCCAATCAGGCGTTCCGATCCCGATCCCTCGTAGCCCATGTTAATCATGCGTTGTTTCTCGGCCTCCGCGAGGGCGATCACACGGTCGCCCTCGGACTTGCGTTTGCGCTGATAGGCCTCCATCTGCGCCGTGTACCGGGTCACAAAATTCGAGCCTTCCATGAGTTTGATGGCCAGCGCGGCCTGCCCCTGCATTTCGACCTCCTTGAGGCTGGCCATCGACTGGGCCAGTTTGGATTCCTCGACATTTTTTTGTTTGGTCTGTTCCTGGATGTTGCGGGCTTCAATCCGGGCCTGGACCGCCTCGTGGTATTTCGGATACCGGATTAAGACATGTTCAACCCGAAGACCGCGCGAAAGGAGAAAATCATTGAAGCGATCCCGACATTCATTTTGCTTGGCCACGCGTCTTACAGCATTGAAAAAATCCTCGGGATGCAGCGTGCCTAGGGTGGCTTTGAGGGTGGGCTCGGCCTGAAGAATGATGCCGTTTTGCTCGTAGAGGGATCCCGCGCCGAACTCAACCACTACTTGATAGGGATTGACCACCCGGTAAAGAACCGAGATATCCAGATTGATGAAGAAGCCATCCGAGGTTTGGATGTGAGCCGCTTCCTCAAATCGGACAAATTTTTCCCGGGCCGTCTCATTCTTATCCTGGCTATGAAGGGTAATGACTCGCAGGCTCTTGGGAAAAACGATAAATTTTTCGCAGCCGGGCGTCAGCCAATGAACACCGGTTTGATAAATGTTGGTGTGAATCCCTTTGGCTCCGGTCAGGAGGGGCAAGGGAACATCCACCTGTTTGACGGCGAACTCGTCAGGTTGAATATACTGAGTGCAGGCGCGATAGAGGATGGCTGCCACCACAATGCCCAACAGGATGAGAAACGAAAAACCCGTGGGAAGCCAGGATCGCAGGTTCTCCCCAAGGTTTTCAGTCAGCCCACGCCAGTCGGGGCGGCTTCGGCGGGATGAAAAGGCATTCATAACAGGGTCATTTGCTTTTCTTGAGATGGTTCGTTACGTAACGTTCGCGGTCGCGGCTGATGAAGATGTCATGGGCCTCCAGAAAGAGGCGGTTGAAACGGTGTTGGCGGGCGGCGGGGGGGTAGCGGTTTTGCGCGTGGCCGCTCAGGAATTTGTCAAAAGCGGGGAGGTTCAGGCGTGTCAGGTCTGCGGGGCTGACCGGATCCGTCTCTCGGACCTTGAGGTAATCCCGCCAGAACGAGTCCGCCTCCGGATAGGAGATCAGGATTTCGGCCGCCTCGGCTCGCAGGACTTCTGTCTCCAACAACGCCCGGCGGTTGTCGTATTCGATATCCGTGAGCAGGCTGTGATCCAGGCCTTCGATTGATTTTTCGAGCTGTTTTCGGGCTCGGGTGATTTTTCGTTCCTCGAGGTATTGAGTGGCCGCGTAGAGGAAGAAACCGATGAAACCCTGGACAATGGCGGTGGGAATGAGGACCTGCGGAGCGAAGGATCTGCCTTTGGTCAGGAGAGCCTCGAGGACCTGAAGCAACGCGATGGTGCCCAGAACGTAATAACCGGGCTTGCGACCCTCCTGGCGCTGGCGCATCCGATCGACCAGGGAGCGGTATTCCTGGTAGAGCGGCAGCACCCGGTCTTTGACGAGCGTGCGCAACTGGTCATAGGGCTTGGCGTCAATCAGCGCATACTTCATTTCGTCCTGCTTGAGACGCTCCACAAAAAAATCGTCTACGACCTGAGGCAGATGCTCGGTCGAGACCAAGGAACGATCGGCGCGATCCAGGATTTCCCGCGCCACTTCCTTCAATTGGATCTGACCTGTGTTCATGAACAAAAGAGAATCGAACGGGTCCATCATAATCCGACAGCCGGTCTTTCGGCAACAGGGATCCCGCGACCCGTTTTCTCCAAGGTTCGATGCGAATTCGCCGGACCTTCCTATTGACCGCATGAGTCTTTCTGAGAGATGATCGAATTCACAACATCCGGAACCACTATTGATGCCTATGAAATTGACAGGGCGATTTGGACTAGCCTGCTGCGGCCTGATTTATAGCGCGGGGGCGTTGTGTGCGTCTGGGAATTTCGCCGAGACCTTGCCGGTTCGGCTTCAGGCCGTCCCCTTCACCCGGGTGACCATCCAGGATGATTTCTGGGCGCCCCGCCGGGAGACCAATCGCGTGGCCAGCATTCCGACCAATTTCAGAATGCTCGAGAAATCGGGCAACATCCGCAATCTCGAATTGGCGGCCGCCGGCGCCCGGTCCGGGTATAGCGGGCCGGTCTTCATGGATTCCGATCTGTATAAAGCCCTGGAAGCCGCTTCCTATTCTCTGGCGACCGATTCGGATCCTGTCCTGGCCAGGCAGGTGGACGAAATCATCTCCAAGATCGCGGCGGCTCAACAGCCGGACGGCTACTTGAACACTCATTTCCAGGTGAATGCCCCGGACAAAAAATGGACAAATCTCCGCGACTGGCATGAGCTGTATTGTGCAGGGCATCTCTTTGAAGCGGCGGTTGCCCACTCCCAGGCCACCGGCAAACGCACGTTGCTGGATGTGGCGATCCGCCTGGCCGATAACATCGGCTCCGTCTTTGGCGGCGGCCCGGGTAAACGCATGGGTTATCCCGGGCATCCCGAAATTGAACTGGCGCTGGTCAAGCTCTGGAAGATCACCGGTGAACAACGGTTCTTTGACCTGGCCAGATTCTTCGTCGAAAACCGTGGAAGGCGTTTCTTCGCCGATGAACATCAAACGCCGATCGATCAGTACGACGGCGCCTATTGGCAGGATGACATTCCCATTCGCGACCACCGCAACATCAAAGGCCACGCTGTCCGTGCCTGCTACCTCTTATCCGGCGCTACTGATGTGGCGGCGCAGACCGGTGATGCGGGGCTTTTGCGCATGATCAACCGGGTGTGGAAAAATACGGCCATGCGGAACACCTATCTCACGGGCGGGATCGGACCGTCCGCACACAACGAGGGATTCACCGAGGACTACGATCTGCCCAATCTGACTGCCTATCAGGAAACCTGTGCGACCATCGCCCTGGCGCAATGGAACCACCGGTTGGCCCTGTTTTACGGCGACGCCAAATACGCGGATGTGGTTGAACGCGCCCTTTACAACGGGGTTTTGTCGGGTGTCTCCCAGGATGGAACAAAATTTTTCTATGTCAATCCGCTGGCCAGCCGGGGGCGCCACCATCGATCGCCTTGGTTTGGGTGCGCCTGCTGTCCCCCCAACGTGGCCCGCACCCTGGCCTCCCTGGGGGGTTACGCTTATGCGCATTCTGAGAATTCAATCTATGTCAACCTTTACATCCAAGGTTCCGCCGAGGCGACTTTGGGGGGGCGAAAGGTCGTGTTGGACGTGCGCACGGCGTATCCCTGGGACGGCAAAGTCGTTCTGAAACCCCGGATGGAATCCCCTGCGGAGTGGAATTTGCGTTTGCGACTGCCAGGGTGGTGTTCCGCCCCGGCGGTCAAGGTCAACCGCCAGCGGATCGCCGAGCCCGTGATCGATCGCGGCTATGTTGTTCTGTCACGGCGCTGGCGGACGGGGGATACCGTGGAACTGAACTTGCCGATGCCGATTCAACGCGTGGCGGCGCATCCTGCGGTCAAAGCCAACGTCGGGTATCAAGCGCTCCAGCGGGGGCCTTTGGTCTATTGTCTGGAGGCCTGCGATCACTCCGAGCCTCTGGAATCGCTGTATCTGCCCGCAAGCGCGCCGATGGAAGCCGTCAAGCAAACGCGGTTGGGCGGCTCCGTTATGATTCTCACGGGCAGCGCCGAAATGGCGGGTGACCTGGATTGGAGTGGCAAGCTCTACCAGAATTCATCGGTCCCCGGAAAAGTCCGTATTCAGGCCGTGCCGTATTATTTGTGGGACAACCGTCAGCCGGGCGCCATGCAGGTCTGGATGCCCCTCGCTCCGGCCCATGCCCCCGTCCAGGGTTTGGAGCGCCAGGCCAAGGTCACCGTTTCTTTCCGCAACGACAACTCCCAGCCCGAAGGCATCCATGATGGGATTGAACCCAAGAATTCCGGAGAACAACCTGAAGCCCTGTGTCACTGGTGGCCTCGTCAGGGAACGGAGGAATGGGTTCAGTATGCGTGGGACAAAGCCATCACTGTTGGCGGTGTCAAGGTTTATTGGTTTGATGACACCGGCCGGGGCGCTTGCCGGCTTCCGGCCTCGTGGCGACTGGAATACCTGGAAGGCCAAACCTGGAAACCTGTCTCGGTCCCAGCCTATCCGCCCATTTGTCAAGACCAATGGAATCAAATCGAGTTCACTCCCGTCACCACAACCAGCCTGAAAATGAAGGTTCAACTCCAACCCAAGTGGGCGGCCGGCGCGCACGAATGGAAAATCCTGTCCGCGGAGGATCTTGACTGAAATTGACTTCCTTCCCGGGCGGCTGAAGGCCGTCGGGAACACGGTCACTCGTCTTTCCCCGGGGTGGGGATTGAACGTAATTGACGGTAAACCAACGTCATCACCTGTGTTGAAAACTGGTCCGAAAGGATTTCGGACGACTGTGAAACGCGCAACGATTGGAACGTCAACGCGTTCGTGTATCCCGTGGCGATCCAAAACTGGCCCGCGTCCGGCCTTGGATCCGGATCCGCGACGGATAAGACCATGTAGTTGGCCTTGGACCTTTGTGCTGCTGTTTGCGACAAAGCCGCCAGAGTTGGCTGGAGATTCGTGGCCGTTATTTCCGCAGGAGTGGCAATGCCCAGGAGGTCCATCATCTCGCGAAATGAGGGAGCCGTCCAGGAGCCTGCCATGACGGGGACCGTGTTGCGAGCCCGGCTCAGGCTTGCCGCAACGCGACCTCCCGTGCCGATCTCGATCACACTGAGCCGGCCGTTCCTCTCGCGGAGCTTGCGAATGATCTGGTCTTCAAGCGATGAAGGATCGTTGGCATAAATGAAATCACCCAAGACCTTCATGACCTCTGTCTCCACGCGCTTGAGGCCGGCCGCCTCGACCGAGGCCTTGCCGGGACAAGTAAAGGTAAAGTCGACACGCCCCCCCTCAAACTGAGAAGATATGAACACTCCTGGAGGCAAATGGACATTGCGTTGAATGGCTTCGGCGATTGCCGACTGGCCCAGGCCTGCGAATCGCAGAGTCAAGGTGGCGCCCGGAGGCGTTGTCCCAAATCGACGGGTCAAGAAAGGCACCAGCTCGTTTTGCACCATTGGGCGGAGCTCCTTTGGGGGCCCAGGCAAGGCGACCAGCAGGCGTTTGCCCCAAAAATAGACCAGGCCCACCGCGGTGCCGTGGGGGTTGCGCAGGAAATCACCAGAAACAGGAACCCGCGTTTGCCGACGCAAATTCTCCCGGAGATCGGGCCGGGCAGTGTGAAAACGCGATTCCATTTCCGCCATGACCTGGGGCTGTTCCTGCAGTGGAATCCCGGTGAAATCAGACAAGGTTTCGCGTGTGATGTCGTTCGGCGTCGGGCCTAGGCCCCCTGTGATCATGACCAATTGGGTCTCTTGGGCGGCGAATTTCAACGCCGAGACAAGCTCACCCGCCTCATCTCCCGCTATGCAGGCCCGAATGCAATGGTATCCAAGCGGATGCAGCGTTTTAGTGATAAAGGCAATATGCGCATCTGCATATTCTCCCTCGAGCAGTTCGCTTCCGGTGACTACAATCCCGTAATGAACCGGGGAGGGGGGATTCGAAGGTGGCAGATCATCCGCATCGGATGCCAAGGGTAATCCATTGATTCCCAATATGAAACTGATGATCAGCTTTAAGGGTTTCATGAGAATTTTTGATCCGTTTTCCCCGGCATTTTATGTTAAATATCGCCAACAACCAGCCGAATTTAGCCGTTAAGAAAAGCAAGGCGGGATGGCTGACAAGCTTGACACCCCCGTGCTCATTGCTACCTTCTAACCTTCCGCGTGCAGCGGGTTAGAGGCCGGGGGGCATACCGGCGAAAATAACTGCATGGATCGTGCACAAAAATGAAACGTACATATCAACCATCAAAAATACGGCGCAAACGGCAGCACGGGTTTCTATCCCGAAACCGGACCAAGAGTGGTCGCGGTGTTTTGGCCAATCGACGGCGTGTGGGGCGCAAGCGTTTGACGCCAGTTTAGGATTTATGAAGGACGGCCCGTCCGGCCGACAGTGTTTGACACGGGGCCAACGCCTGCGGCAAAGCGGTGACTTTGCGCGCATACGAGCCAGCGGCCAAAGGATTGCCTTGGGTTGCCTGATTGCGAACTGGGCGGCGTCGATGCCAGGAAGGGGATCGCGATTGGGGGTGATCACAGGGCGGAAAGTGGGAAACGCGGTGATCAGAAACCGCGCCCGTCGGCTCTTGCGTGAGGCATACCGCCGTCATCAAGGGGAGCTTTGCGCTGCCACGGATCTGGTCCTCGTGGCTCGGCCATCTATTGCGAACCAAACCTTTGTCAATGTGGAGGCGGATTTTCTCCATGTCATGCGTAAGGCCCGCCTGATCACTGCCGTAAAGTCCTGACGGAATGAAAGCTCTGGCGCTCATGATTATCCAGCTCTACCGGTGGGGCATTTCTCCCCTCAAGTCCCTGTTATTGGGGCCGATGGCTGGATGTCGGTATAGCCCGTCCTGCTCGGCTTATGGACAGGAGGCGATCCGCATTCACGGTGTTTTTCGAGGCGGTTGGCTGTTGGCAAAACGCATCTGTCGCTGCCATCCCTGGGGAGGGGCGGGATGGGATCCGGTGCCTTCCAATTTAAACTGTGCCAAGACATCCTGCTCAAGCTTCAAGCCGTCGACGGTCGGTTGTCCGCCCACCTCAGGCCAATGCCGATGATTTCCAAGTCATGGACCGCAAATCAATTCTAGTTCTAATTGTCACCTTCCTGTTGTTGATGGCTTGGTATCCGTTGATGAACCGGCTGTATCCACCCAAGCCGGTCCCTCCTCGCACCAATCAGGTTGTCCAGATAACCAATACTTCCCTGGAACCCGGTTCGCCAACCACCCCGACCAGCAATCTTCCTCCCGTCGTCCCCCCTCGCCTCAGCGCCTCCAACGCTGCCTGGACTGTTCCGTCCACGCCCGAGGAAATCGTGCATTTGGAGAATGACTGGGTTCGGTATGCCTTCAGCTCGCATGGGGGCGGGCTCAAGCTGATCGAGTTGAAGAAATATCCCGAGACTGTGGGACGCAAGAAAAAAGGCGTTTCAAACAACCAGCACGTCGCCACCTTGAACACGAAGGCGCCAGTGCCTGTGATGACTCTGTTGGGTGAGGAGGCGCTTCAGGGGGATCACCTTTACCGGTTGAGCCAGACCGCCAATGGCATTCGAGCTGAAAAACGGATGCCGAACGGGCTTCGAATTATCAAGGATTTTGTCTTAAGCAGCAATTATCTGTTCCAGGCAGTTGTTCGCCTGGAAAACCAGTCCTCCAACGCCCTGGTGATCGGCCCGCAGGAGCATGTGGTGGGAACCGCCACTCCTGTCAATCCATATGACAACGCGATGATGATGGGGCTTTACTGGTATGACGGACGCCGATCGACTCACATCGACCAATCCTGGTTCGCCAACCGGACGCTGGGTTGTTTTCCTGGCGTGCCCAGGACGGAGTTCCTCGCGGGCGATGGCAACAGTAACGTCATGTGGACGGCCGTCCACAATCAGTTTTTTACCGTAGCCGCCGTTCCCGGCCAGGGGGCGCCCCGGGTTGTCGCCCGGCAGGTTGACCTGCCTGCTCCTGAGGCCGAAGAGTTGAAGCTGGACTCCAAACTCGTCGCCAAACCGTTCGGGTACCAGACGGCCCTGATTTACCCTGGGGCGGAACTTGCGGCCGGCCAGGCGGTCGAACGCAGCTACACCTTTTTCGCCGGTCCTCGAGAATACAACACCCTCGCCCGATTGGGGGCGGACATGGGCAACAACCTGGATCTGGTCATGGATTTTGGGGGTTTTTTCGGGTTTTTCGCCAAGATTTTGCTGCTGTCCATGAACGGGCTTCACGCGATGCACCTGAGTTATGGATGGTCGATTATTGCGATTACAGTGATTATCAAGCTTTTATTTTGGCCTCTGACCAACGCCAGTACCCGATCCATGAAACGCATGGCCGCTCTTCAGCCCCAGATGAAGGCCTTGCAGGAAAAATACAAGGACGATCCCAAGAAGATGAACGCCAAGCTGATGGAGTTCATGAAGGAACACCGGGTGAGTCCCATGAGCGGTTGTTTTCCGATCGTGCTGCAGATTCCCGTTTTTTTCGGTTTCTACAAGATGTTGCAGAGCGCCATCGAGCTTCGGGGGGCCAGCTTTCTCTGGGCGCGGGATCTTTCACAGCCGGACACCATCTGGACGCTCCCGGGGTTGGAATTTCCGATTAATCCGCTGCCGCTGTTGATGGGGGCAACCATGCTCTGGCAATCGCATCTGACTCCGCCTTCGCCCGGCATGGATCCGATGCAGCAGAAGATCATGAAATATATGCCCTTGATGTTTATCGTGTTTTTATACAATTTCTCAGCCGGGCTGTCTCTGTATTGGACCGTGCAAAACCTGTTATCCATAGCCCAAATGAAGCTGACGAAGAATGTGACCGAGGCGGCCGGAGCACCGGCTTCCGTGGTCCCGGCGCCCCGGGGGTTCATGCCAAACAAGAAACGTAAATAATCCGCTGAATCTCATGTCTAATCCCAATCCTCCTGCTATGCCTGCTAACGCGAAAACGATCCTCGAAACCCTTTTGCGCCACCTTGGCTTCGAATCCACCGTGGAGGAACACATGCTGGAAGAAGGCCCCCTGTTGGAGGTCAGAACCGATGATCCCGGGCGATTGATTGGCCGAAAGGGGCAAACCCTTATTGCCCTTCAGTATGTGACCAATCGTTTGATCTACCAGCAGGATACCAAGGCTCCTAAAGTGCTGGTCGATGTGGCCAACTACCGATCTCAGGCGAGAGAAGAGATACTGGCTCAAGCCCGGGCCGCCGCCGAGAAGGTTCGCCGGTGGGGAGACATCGTCGAGTTGGAGCCCATGAATGCGTTCGATCGGTTCATTGTTCACAATGCCTTGAAAGAGGATCCCACCGTGGAAACGCACAGCGTCGAAGTCGAAGGCACCAACAAGAAGGCGATTCTGCTCCGACCCAAGCACTGAAGGCCGAGGCCCAAACTTTCCCCCCCGTAATCTGTTTCTTCAGAAGGAGGCGGTTTTTTGGCTGAGCGCCGGGAGTGGATACGAGGCCGATTGCCTATGCGCTTATTTGTCGCATTGCCATTGCCCGAAGTTGTCTGTCGCAAAATCGGAGAGATCCAGGAAACCTTGCGCCAACGGTTGCCGTCGCGCAGTATCCGATGGACAAATCCCAGACAGGCGCATCTTACATTATGCTTTCTGGGTGAAGTCCAGGCCGATCAATTGGATGCGCTCAAGAGCCGTCTGGCCAAGGTAACTCCCCAAACCCAGCCTCTCACGCTCGGTCTATCAGCGGTCGGTTGCTTTCCCAGACCGCAAGCTCCCCGGGTGTTGTGGGTGGGGCTGAACGGGGAGCTCGATCAACTGAACCATCTGCAGATCTCGGTGGCGTCCGCTTGTCGGCAATGGTGCGAGAAAGATGAACTCAATCCTTTTCATCCTCATCTCACTATTGCCCGAATCAAAGAACATGTTCCGCGCCTGGAACAAAACCTCTATGGATTGCTGGGGAATCTAAGCGAAAACGATTCGCCCAGTTGGATGGCGTCGAATTTCATTTTAATGCAGAGCCGGCTGCTCGCAGCGGGACCCGAGTATCATGAGGCCGGTCGTTTTACTCTGGGCCCAGAGAGCGCATCCGCGATCACATGAATTCTCAGAGAATCCGAAGCTGGGAGTCGACGTGATTACCCCACTTCACAAACACAGTTATGGCTGCCTAAAGAGTTGGGTCGGAGCGTCTTGCAGGAAGGATCATCCTGCCATTGTCCATCCACAATAAAGCGATACTCGTAGGTGCCGGGTGCGAGGGGGACCGTGGTCTTCCACACGCCGCCCTTTTGCCGCTTCATGATTAGCGGCGATTTGTCCCAGTCGGTGAAGCAACCGGCCAAAGACACTTTTCCCGCGCCGGGGGCTGTGAGAGAAAACGTGACCTTTTTCTTGATAGACGCTGCTTTTGCCATCGTTTTGCCTTTTCCCTAGTCAGTGGTTTTCAGTTTCTTTGTCATGTCTTATCCTGCCTGGATGCGGCTTACGGAAGCATCCTCCACCAAAACAGTGTTCAGGATAAGGCATACCCCCCCAATGTCAACGCATGAACGGGCCAGGGAGATTACCTGTCGGTTTTGATTCGGGCGAACTGGAGAAAATTACGCAACAACTGGAGTCCGACTTTTTGGCTTTTTTCCGGATGAAACTGAGTGGCGAAGACCGCGTCGCGCCAGATCACCGAGGCATAATCGACGCCATGGGATGTGTAGCCGGCGATGAGGCTGGGGTCTTGCGGTTGGGGAAAGAAACTGTGGACGAAGTAGAAGAAGCTGTTGTCCGGAATGTTCTCGAACAGGGGGCAATCCTTGCGGGCATATCGAACCTGGTTCCAACCGATTTGGGGGATCTTGAGTCCCGGCTGCGGGGGAAATTTTACCACGCGGCCGGCGAAGAGACCCAGACCGGATGCCTGGCTTGCGAACTCCTCACTCCGTTCGAACAGGGCCTGGTATCCCACGCAGATTCCGAGGAACGGGCGTTTGGAGTGAATAAAGTCCCGGATGACGGGCAGCAGACCCTGTTGGTTCAAGGTTTGAAGGCAATCGTCGAACGCGCCAACCCCGGGCAGAACCATGGCTTGGGCATGCTGGACCTGGTCGGGCTCCCGGACCAGTTGCACCGGTGCGCCCAAGAATCGAAGGGCCTTTTCCACGCTTCGCAGGTTGCCTGCGCCATAGTCGATTAAGGCAATCACGGGATGAGACTAAGGTGCAGTCTTCGGATTTTCAATTTGTTTGCGCCAGGCGCGTTCGGTTTGCAGCCGGAGCTGTCCGCAGGCCGCATCAATATCGGTGCCTTTCTCCCGTCTCAGAGTGGCTGGGATGCGCTGTTTGGTGAGGCCTTCGAGAAAGGCATCCATTGCGGCATCCGGAGGGCGGGTCCAAGTCAGGCCTTCGACGGGATTGTAGGGGATCAGATTGACGCGGGCGTGCAGCCGGCGCGCCAGTTGAGCCAAGGGCCTGACCTGATCGAGGCTGTCATTAATGCCGGCGATCAGGATGTACTCGAACGTGAGCATGCGTCCCTTGAGCTCCAGGTATTCCTCGCATGCGCCAATCAGATCCCGGAGTGGATACTTCCGATTCACGGGCATGATTTTGCCGCGGATTTCGTCTGTGACGCCATGCAACGAGATGGCCAGACGAAACTGGAAGGGTTCACGGGCGAGCTGGCGGATGCGAGGAGCCAATCCACTGGTCGAGATCGTAATTTTACGCGCTCCCAGACCGACTCCCCAGGGGGCATTGAGAATCCGCAAGGCCTTAAGGAGGTTGTCGTAATTGGCCAGGGGTTCACCCATGCCCATGATCACGAGATTATGAATCCTGAGTTGCGTCTCGGCTGCGGCCGGCAACGAGGCCAGCCATCGTTCCGTTCCAAGGACCTGATCGACGATTTCCGCCGGATCGAGATTCCGTTTCCATCCCTCGAGTCCGCTTGCGCAGAAGCGGCACCCGTAGGCGCATCCAACCTGAGTCGAGACACACAGGGTGCTCCGGTCGCTCGGATCGCCGTAAAGCGCGGGGCTCGCGGGGATGAGCACGGACTCGATGAGAGATCCGTCGTGGAGTTGCCAGAGAAACTTGCTCGTTTTGTCCGGGGCCCCCTGGCGGGTGATCAAGTTCAACGGGTGAAAGGTGAAATCTTGATCCAGAAGTTTTAACAGGCCGCCAGGTAGGTTGGTCATGGCGGACCAGCGGGTGGCTCTTTGCCGATAAAGCCAATGCAGGATCTGTTCCGCCCGGTAAGCGGGTTCTCCATGTGACTTCAACCAGCCGCGCAGATCTTCCTCGGTCTGGGCCCTGATGTCACGAGTGGGGGACATAGGCAACCGCAAAGACCCTCAAGCTTCCGAGGCAACCTGGCGTTCAGGCGCCGGTCCTTCATTGAAACCGCCCCGTGCCATTCGAATGAGTGGAAATCCCGCCCAGGGGATCAGGTGGTTTGGACACCCGCCGGACACGTTAACCGCGCAGGTAATAATTCTGGGCATACTCCTGGACCATTCGATGGGTGTTGTACTTGGGGACCAGGGTAACCATGGCGCGACGCATCATGGCAATCCAACGACGCGGAATGCCTGTGGCGTCCCGTTCATAGAAGCACGGAATAACTTCCTCGGAGAGCACGCGGTAGAGGTTGTCACTATCCCGGCGATCCTGCTCGGCGACCGAAGTGGGATGGGAATCATCGCCGATCGCAAAGCCGTTGGTGCCGTCGTAGCCTTCGCGCCACCAGCCGTCCATGATGCTCAGATTGAGCCCGCCGTACATGCCGATTTTTTGTCCGCTGGTGCCGGACGCCTCGAGCGGGCGCCTCGGATTGTTGAGCCAGATGTCCGAGCCCGAGATCATATGTCGGGCCACATGGACATCGTAATTCTCGAGAAAGACCAGATGTCCCTGAAGTTCCGAGTGTTTGCTCAGGTGAATAATATACTGGATGAACCGTTTGCCTTCATCGTCTCTGGGGTGCGCTTTGCCCGCAAAGACAAATTGAATGGGACGCTGAGGATCCTTGGCCATCCGGATGACTTCTTCCATGCGCGAGAACACCAGGGGAGCGCGTTTGTAGGTGGCGAATCGCCGGGCAAAACCAATGGTCAGGGTGTCGGGATTCAACAGGCGGTCGTAAACGATGAAATCACTTCGGTCCATGCGCCGGCCTTGCATCAGAAGCCTGCGGCGGGCGAACTCAATCAGCTCGCGCCTCAGGTTGTAGCGCAAGGCCCACAGTTCCTCATCGGAGACAAATCCCGGATCGGCCATTTTTTCCCAGCACTCCTGGGTTTGGGCAAGGTTTTCCCATTGGCTGCCCAGCTTGCGTTTCATGAACTGGCGCATGGGACCTTTCATCCAGCCGAGGATATGGATGCCATTGGTGATATGCCCGATGGGCACATCGTCTTCTTTCTTATCCGGGAACAACGGCTGCCACATACGGCGGCTGACTTGGCCGTGCAACTCGCTGACACCATTGGCGGCGCGCGACGTTTTCAGGGCCAGAACGGTCATGCAAAAGGGCTCGCTCTCCTTGGTATTGGCTGGGAAAACACGGCCCAGGGCCAGCAGCTTGTTCGCAGGCACACGCATCTGTTTCAAGAAACGCCCCAGCGTGTACTCAATGAGGTTTTCATCGAAACGATCGTGACCGGCCTCGACCGGCGTATGGGTGGTGAACAGGCAATGCTGCCGCGTCCAGGACAAGGCATCGTCAAAAGATTTGCCCGCGCCGAGCTGTTCACGGATCAACTCCAGGGTCAGAAAGGCTGAATGACCCTCGTTCATGTGAAATACCGAAGGCTGGATGCCGAGGCTTCGCAGGACACGAACGCCACCGATGCCCAGGAGGATCTCCTGCATGATGCGTGTGGTGGAATCGCCTCCATAAACGCGCAGGGTCAAGTCCTTGAACTGCGGTTCATTTTCAGGACGATTCGAGTCCAGGAGAAACACCGTGCAGCGGCCGACATTGACTTTCCACACCTGAAAGTGGAGTTGGGCATGGCCGATTTCCACCTGGCCGACCATCGGTTCACCCCGAGCGTCGAATACCCGTTCCACAGGGAGGTTTTTGGGATCGAGGAGCGAATAGTATTCGGTCTGCCAGTTCTCGGGATTGATGGCCTGCTGAAAGTATCCTTCGCGGTAAAACAGGGAGATGCCCACCAAACCGAGCCCCAAATCACTCGCCGATTTGGTGTGGTCCCCCGCTAGAACACCCAGTCCGCCGGCGGCAATGGGGAGCGACTCGTGAAAGCCAAACTCCGCTGAAAAATAGGCCACAGGCTCGGTGATCAGCCCGGGCGCGTGCTTGTGCGCCCAGGTGTTTTTCTCGTGGAGATAGCCCTGAAAATGCTGCAAGACTTCCCGCACCCGGCGCGCAAACTCGCGATCCTGGAGGCGACTGCGGAGTTCGTAATCCGAGACTTCGTGCAGAATCGCCACCGCGTTATGATAAAGATTTTGCCAGGCCCGCGGAGAAAGCTCGTTGAAGATCTCCTGGGCCTCATGGCTCCAGGTCCACCAAAGATTACGGGCCAGACGATTCAATCCCACCGTAAGTTCGGTAATTTCACTAGCCGGTATCGGCGTATTATTCATAATTCTTATTCGCGACAACCATCGCGTCCTGCCTCAGGCACGCGAACCTAGAATACTCCCTGAACCAGTTCCGGTAAACAAAATCCATAGGAGAAAATGCCGGGATAGCCCGCCACAAGGCCCTGGGTGCCTGATCAGGAAGGGTTCTCCCCCGGCGCGAGCGGCGTTGACCGGATTGAGTTTATCCAGTTTAATCTCCCTTTAGTATGATACTAACCCGGGAAGAGCGTGATCGTTTGGTCAGTTTGCGACATCGGACTCCGCATGATTTGCTGGGGATGCATCCCTTGGGGGACCGTTCCGGGGTGGTGGTGCGTGCATTCCTGCCAGGCGCCGCCAAAGTGGAGGTGCGGCCTGTTCTTGAGAAACAGCAGCCGGTATTCGTCCTGAAACAGATTGATCCTGCGGGCTTGTTCGAGGGGGTGACGCATCGGGCCAAACGGGTTTTTGCCTATGACCTGGTGGTCACGGAGCCTTCCGGAACCGTCTGGCACACCCGGGATCCCTATTCTTTCCTGCCGACCCTGGGGGACATGGATCTCTTTCTGCTCGGGCAGGGCGATGAGCGCCGGATCTACGAAAAACTCGGGGCTCAACTCCGCGTGATTGATGGAGTGGCGGGCGCCAGTTTTGCCGTCTGGGCTCCCAACGCCCAACGAGTCAGTGTGGTAGGCGATTTCAATCAATGGGATGGCCGGCGACATCCGATGCGCCTGGTGGGAACTTCGGGGGTTTGGGAGATCTTCATTCCCGGAGTGGTTCGAGGGGCCTTGTACAAGTTTGAAATTTTGGATTGCCTTGGAAATCTGGTTCTGAAGACGGATCCCTTTGGGTTTTTCTTTGAGATGCCCCCGAAGAACGCGGCCATCGTTTGGTCCAGTGAAGCCTATTCCTGGAACGACCACTCCTGGCAAGAGCGGAAACGCGCCCTTGATCCGTTCCATTCCCCGATCAGCATCTATGAGGTCCATTTGGGCAGTTGGCGCAAGAAATCCTCGCACGAATCGCTGAATTATCGCGAACTGGCGGCGCAATTGGTCGAGTATGTGCAACGGATGGGATTCACCCATGTCGAGTTGCTTCCCGTGGCCGAACATGCCTATTATCCCTCATGGGGATATCAGGTCACCGGCTTTTATGCCCCGACCAGCCGTTACGGAACCCCGGAGGATTTCTGTTATTTCGTCGACCAACTGCACCATCATGGGATCGGTGTGATCATCGATTGGGTGCCGGCGCATTTCCCGAGCGACGAATGGTCCCTGGGACGTTTTGACGGAACGGCGCTCTACGAACACGAGGATCCGCGCCAGGGCAAACACCAGGATTGGGGCACCTTCATTTTTAACTACGGACGGCATGAGGTTCGGAATTTTTTGATCGCGAACGCCCTTTTTTGGTGTGATCGTTTTCACATCGACGGCCTGCGGGTGGATGCGGTGGCCTCGATGCTTTACCTGGATTATTCAAGGCGCGAGGGAGAATGGGTGCCCAATGCTTACGGGGGGCGTGAGAACCTGGAAGCCGTGGAGTTCCTCCGCGCCTTCAACTATCGGGTGCACACCGAATTTCCGGGCGTTATGACGATTGCCGAGGAATCCACCGCCTGGCCGCAAGTCACCCGTCCGCCTTACCTGGGAGGCCTGGGTTTCTCCCTCAAATGGAACATGGGTTGGATGCACGACACCCTCCGGTATTTTACGCGCGATCCCATCTACCGCAAGTTTCATCAGAACGACCTCACCTTCGCCATGTTGTACCACGACCAGGAGAATTTCCTGCTGCCGCTTTCGCACGACGAGGTGGTGCACGGCAAGAGATCCTTGATCGGCAAAATGCCCGGTGATGACTGGCAAGGCTTCGCCAATGCTCGCGTTCTGCTGGGTTATCAGTGGCTTTTTCCGGGCAAGAAACTACTCTTCATGGGGGGGGAATTCGGACAGCGATCCGAATGGAACGCGAACGCCAGCCTCGATTGGGAGTTGCTGGCAATGGGGCCGTATCACGCTGGTTTGCAGAAATTCGTCGTCGATCTCAACGCTCTGTATCGGCGCGAGCCCGCCTTGTGGCAGGGCGATTATGAGCGCACCGGTTTCTACTGGATCGATTGCGCCGATCACGAAAACAGCGTTCTCAGTTTCGTGCGGCGCAGCACGGCGCCGGAAAGCCATGTCCTCGTCGTGCTCAACCTGACGCCGGTGCCTCGATCCGCCTACCGGGTTGGCGTGCCTCATGGGGGAGCGTGGCGCGAGATCCTGAACAGCGATGCCGCCTGTTATGGCGGAAGCGACTCCGGCAATTGGGGCTCGGTCTCGGCCGAGCCGATCCCCGCGCATCAGCAGCCCTTTTCCCTCTCCCTGATGCTGCCGCCCCTCAGCCTGCTGGTGTTTCGGCCGGCGGATTCCTGAGCGGATCCAGCGCCGGTTCTTCCGGAGCCCGCGCTTTTAGCTGGTCGTGCTGACGGACAGCAGGAATTCGATGTTGCTGCGGGTCGATTTGAGCTTTTTGAGGAGCAGTTCCATGGCCTCCACCGGAGGCACTCCCGTCAGAGCCCGCCGCAGCAGCACAACCCGGCTGTGTTCATCGGGATGATAGAGCAGTTCCTCTTTGCGGGTGCCGGAGAGTTCGACGTTGATCGAGGGAAAAATCCGACGTTCCACCAGCGATCGGTCGAGCACAATCTCCATGTTGCCCGTGCCTTTAAACTCCTCGAAAATGACCTCATCCATGCGTGAACCGGTGTCGATCAGGGCCGTGGCGATAATCGTCAACGATCCGCCCTCCTCGATGTTGCGTGCCGCCCCAAAGAAACGTTTGGGTTTGTGCAGCGCGTTCGCATCCACACCGCCGGAGAGGATTTTGCCGGAGTGCGGCTGCACCGTGTTGTAGGCGCGGGCCAGCCGGGTGATGGAATCGAGGAGGATGACGACGTCCCGTTTGTGTTCGACCATGCGTTTGGCCTTTTCGCTGACCATTTCCGCCACCTGGATGTGTCGTTCCGGTGGTTCGTCGAAGGTCGAGCTGATGACCTCGGCCGGTTTGCAGGTTCGTTCCATGTCCGTGACCTCCTCGGGACGCTCGTCGATCAGGAGAATGAAGAGGTAGGACTCCGGATTGTTCTTGAGGATGGCATTCGCCAGCTTCTGCATGAGCACGGTCTTGCCGGTGCGGGGAGGCGCGACGATCAGGCCGCGGGTCCCTTTGCCAATCGGACAAACAAGATCGAGCACTCGGGTGGATAGTTCATCGGGGGTGGTTTCCAGAATGAACCGTTTGTTGGGGAACAGGGGAGTCAGGTTATCGAAATGGGTCTTCTCTTTGGCCTTGTCGGGATCCTCCTTATCGACGGCCTCAATTTTGAGCAGGGCAAAGAAACGCTCCTTTTCCTTGGGCGGCCGGATTTGGCCGGCGACCAGATTGCCGGTCTGCAGACTGAAACGGCGGATCTGCGACGGCGAAACGTAAATGTCCTCGGGGCAGGGGAGATAATTGAAACTCTGAGATCGCAGGAAACCAAAGCCATCCGGCAAAATCTCCAGCACGCCTTCGGTAAACAACACTCCTTTTCGTTCAGCATTCTTCTGGAGAATATGGAAGATGAGTTCGTGCTTCTTCATCGTTCCGAAATTCTCAATGCCCATCTCCCGGGCCATCTGATTGAGATCCGTCATCGCCATCGCTTGCAGCTTGGTGATGTTGATGGCATTGACGGCGGCTTCCGCGCTCACTGCCGGGACTTCTTCCTCCTCCTCGATGGGGGCGGGCGCCGGGAGCGGAGGCGGAGTAGGGGGCAGGGGACTGGTCTGGATTACGTAATCTCCCGAAACCGCCATGTCTTCAGAAGCCGATGACAAGCCCTCTTCCTCCGGCGGGATTTCAGGGGCGGCTTTGCGTTTACGTCCGCGCATGGCGGATTTTTCCTTCGGCGCCGCAGATCGAGGTTCGCCGGATGTTACAGGGGTTTCCACGGGGAGCGGCAGTTCCTGATTGATTTCGGCTGGAGACTCCGCTTTGGCTTTGCCGGCCGTTTTGGCCCGGGAAGTCTTTTTGGAGGTTGGTCTAGGCATAATGCTGAAAATGCTAAGGTTAAAATAAAGTTACTCGGACGAACCCGGTTCATCCGATTGTGTTTTCCACGAATGCGCCACAGACAGGCCTGCCCGAGCGGATTGACCGTCGGGGAGTATGACTGGGATTCACTCTAAAAAATCAATACGGCAAGGGAAATCTTGCGGTCAACTCACGAACACGTTGGCGCACCTGATGGGCGGCGTCAACATTTTTAATGTCGAGGAGCACTTCGCTGATCATGTCGGCGATCGCGGCCATCTCGAGTTCTTTCATGCCGCGAGTTGTGGCGGCCGGCGTTCCGACCCTTATGCCACTGGCTTGGAAGGGAGACCGAGTCTCGAATGGGATGGTGTTTTTGTTGACTGTGATGCCGGCGTGATCCAGGGCGATCTGGCAGTCCTTGCCCGTGAGCCCTCGGGCTCCGACATCGACCAACATCAAATGGTTGTCAGTGCCGCCGCTCACAAGACGGAATCCATTCCGCTTGAGTCCATTGGCCAGCGCGGCTGCGTTTTTGACGATTTGCGCCTGGTAGGCCTGAAAATCGGGTTGCAGGGCCTCGTAAAAACAGACTGCTTTCGCGGCAATCACATGTTCCAGAGGACCGCCCTGGATGCCCGGGAAAGTCTGGGCATCGATGTCCTTGGCATATTTTTCCCCGCATAAAATCAATCCGCCTCGGGGACCCCGAAGCGTCTTGTGGGTGGTTGTCGTCACAAAATCGGCGTGCCCCATCGGGCTGGGATGGAGTTTGGCGGCCACAAGGCCCGCGATATGCGCAATGTCCGCAAGCAGATACGCACCGGTTTCCCGCGCGATCTCGCCCAGCCGCTTGAAGTCAATAATCCTCGGATACGCGCTTGCGCCCACAGTGATCATCTTCGGGCGTTGTTCGCGGGCAAGGCGGGCAATCTCCTCGTAATCAAGGAGCTCAGTATCCTGCTTCACGCCGTAATGGACCACTTCAAAAAACTTGCCGGAAAAATTGACCTTGTTGCCGTGGGTGAGATGCCCGCCATGGCTGAGATTCATCGTCAGGATTTTGTCGCCCGGTTTCAGAAAGGCGAAATAGACGATCATGTTGGCCGCGCTGCCGCAGTGAGGTTGGACATTGGCGTGTTCGGCGCCGAACAACTTCTTGGCGCGGTCGATGGCCAGTTGCTCGGAGACATCCACGTTCTCGCAGCCGCCGTACCAGCGTTTGCCCGGATAGCCTTCGGCGTATTTATTGGTCAGGACGGATCCCTGGGCCTCCATAACGGCTGGGCTCGTAAAATTCTCGCTGGCAATCAGCTCGATGTTTTCCTGCTGTCGCTGACGTTCGAGCTCAATGACGCTGGCCACCTCGGCATCCACCGCCTTGAGTCGGAGGGAAGGTTCGCATCCACCCGCTTCGATTTTATGGACGCGTTGCTGATGGCGTCCCTCCTCGAATCGTGCCTGCAAATAAGCGTCGATAATCTGGCAGGCGGTTTCGGCTGAGGTAAAGTCCGCGCCCAAGCACAAGACATTGGCGTTGTTATGCTGGCGGGCTACGGCGGCCAGAGAGGCGTTCGAAACTAGCGCCGCGCGAATGCCTGGGACTCGGTTGGCGGCGATGCTCATCCCAATCCCGGTTGAACAGATCAGGATGCCCATGTTGCTCTCCCGCCCCACCACCGCCGCCGCCACCGCTTGGGCAAAGTCCGGATAATCACTCGAGCTGCAGCTCATGGCGCCGACGTCTTTAATCTCAATGCCTTTCTTGGCCAGGTAGGTCTTTAAAGCCGTCTTCAGCTCAAAACCGCGATGATCGGAACCGATGGTAATATGACGAATGACTTCCAGGATAGTAGGATCGGATTGCATGGTGTTTTGTTCGAGAAACCTGATTATGGAAAAAACTCCTTGTTGAATCTGCTGGCGGCATTCCAAGTAGACTTCATAAGATCCGCCTATGGGATCGGCAATATCTTTTTCAAACTCCTCGACACTGGGATCGAATTCCCGCAGCAGGAAAACTTTCTCCATGGCTTGGGGATGCATCAGGATGATAGCATCCGCATGCCCCCGAGTCATGCCAAAAATAAAATCAGCCTCATCCACGAGCCCTCGAGTCAGCTGACGGCTGCGCTGGTGGGACATGTCGATCCCAAACTCCATTAAGGCTCTCACGGCATGGGCGCTTGGCGGCTGCCCATCGGCCGCCCCAAGGCCGGCGGACAAAACGCGATATTCCCCATGCCCTTGAATCATGTGGCGAAACAAGGCTTCAGCCATTGGGCTCCGGCAGATATTGCCTGTGCAAACAAACAGGATTGTTTTCATGCCTGCGCTGTATCCCGGGGACTTGACGCGTACATTAAGGGCAGAAAGTTTGAGCTAACAGGCGCAAACGTCAACGGCGAAATGATGCGGGCCGATTTTTTTGCACAACTGTCAGGCCTTTAAGGAGATCCAACGCACGAGCCAGGGTCGGATCCGTGAGGGCTGGCTTGACCGGATCCAATGGCGCCGCCGACTCCAGGACTGTTTCGTCCTCAGTGAGTTGGCCCTCGCGCTGACGACGCACCAGTTCTGCTTCATTGATGCGGCGCGAAGATCGATTGTTGGTCGAGGACAGACCGCTGCGATTGGTGGAGCCCAACGCGACCTCCGAAAGGATTCTGGGAGATGCGATCATCCGGTAGGCATCCTCATAAAAGGCGCGTTCTTCCTCTGGCCGAACTGAAACCAAAATGTCCGGTTTCAGTGCCTGTGCTGGGACATCCCGGTTTCCCGTCAAGCGGATGGTTCCTATTGCCAGCCGGATTTGCTGTTCATCGTTCAGCGGAAACGCCTTGAAGACTTGAGCTCGGCCGGCGGTCGGAAGTCCCAATAACAAGGCCACATTCTCCTGCCTCAGAATCCCCGCCAGAATTTCAGCCGCTTCCGATGTTTGGGAATTGACCAGGACAGCCAGGGATTGCCGCCAGTGGTTCGTTTTTGCTGTGGAACGGAATTCCTGGTTTTCGACTGTGAACAAGGTTTTTTCCTCGGAGAGAAAGAGGTCGGCGACCCGGCTCACCGCTCCGTAATCATTGCCATCGGTGTAGCGCAGATCGAGAACGATCCCATTGAGTTGGTGACGATCCTGAAGGTCCTGTAACACCTGCCCGAGACGATCGGGCAGATCGGCATCGATCCGGCAGACGCGGAAATAGCCATAGTGCTCGTCGAAGAGGTTGGTTTGAACAACCCCTGGATCGGACATCTTGCCGCTCTGGCGCGAGGATGGGACGAACTGAAAGCGCCAGTCCAGGCGCTTTTGCAGGCCTTCAATCACCGCGTGATTCAGTTCATCTCGCGTAATTCCCGGCAGGTTGGTTTGAATCAAACCGAGCACTTTTTCAAAATCCGGCCACCGGTTGGTGTCATCCGCCACCAGCTGCTGGCAGAAGGTTCCCCAAACAACCGATAGCAAGGTTCCAAGAGTAATTCCTGTAAATCGACTCATTGCGGCGGAGACTTTATCAGAGCCTTATGGCCGATATCACGCCGAAAGTGAGATCCCGGGAAACGGATATGTTCTATGGCATCATAGGCAACCTGACGCGCTGCCTCCAGGTTGGCGCCCCAGGCTGTTACTCCCAAAACCCGACCTCCGTTGGTGACAAATCCGTTCTCAACCGCCTTGGTCCCTGCGTGAAACACCTTGAGGTTTGGCCGCAAGACCAAATCCTGCAATCCGCTGATGACGTGTCCCTTGGCATAAGATCCCGGATAACCGGCGGACGCCATGACGACGCACACGGCAGCGCCGGATTTCCATCGGAGTTGCACTCCTGAGAGATTGCCCTCCACACTGGCCTCCAGGAGTTCGAGAAGGTCGTTTTCCATCAGAGCCAGATAAACCTGGGTCTCGGGATCGCCAAATCGAGCATTGAACTCCAGCACCTTGGGACCCGATGGCGTTAACATGAGGCCGGGATAGAGAATGCCCCGGTAATCGATGCCTTCAGTGGCGCATCCGGCCAGCCAGGGATCCAGGAGGGTGTGTCTGACTTGCTCCAGTCCGCTGGCATCCAGAAACGGAGTGGGACAGTAAGTGCCCATACCGCCAGTGTTCAGGCCTTGGTCGCCGTCATTGGCGCGTTTGTGATCCTGCGCGGTGGGAAAGAGAAGGCATCGCTTTCCATCGCAGAGAGCGTGGAGGGATATCTCCATGCCCTCGAGATACTCCTGAATCACAATCCGACGCGAAGCATCGCCAAAAATCCGACGTTCCAACATGTCTTCGATGGCTTGGCTGGCCTCCGGCATCGATTGGCATACCAGGACGCCTTTGCCCAACGCCAAACCGTCGGCTTTTACAGCGCACCGGCCTTCGAGTGTTTCGGCGAACTTTCTGGCGAGTGCCGCGTCCGCAAAAACACCGGACCGCGCGGTTGGAATATGATACTTTTCCATGAAGGCTTGGGAAAAGACCTTGGATGCCTCAAATTGGGCCGCTTGTTGATTGGGGCCCCAGATCCGCAGACCATGACGCTGAAACAGGTCGACGATTCCCAACGCCAGGGGATTATCCGGGCCGACCACCGTTAAATCAGCATCATGGGTCTTGGCATAGTCCAGCAAACCGGGGAGATCCTCCGCTCCCAGGAGGACATTCTCGACGAACCGGCCGTTGGAGCAAAGCCTTTCGCCCGTAATACCGGCGTTTCCAGGGGCACACCACATGCGCGTCACACGCGGTGACTGGGCCAGCTTCCACACCAACGCGTGTTCCCTTCCGCCCGATCCAATGACGAGTATTTTCATACGGCGGTCATTCATACAAAAAAGCCCCCAACATGCACATTGAAAAATCTCCGCCCTTTTGGCATCTTGAACCCAACGGTTTATTCCACTTGCATGGACCATCCAACCATTAAGAAAACGGCCGCTCATCTGTCCGAAAGCCAGCGATGCGCCCTGATCAGCCTCCTGAGCGACGAAGATCCGGTCGTTTATGAGACCGTCAAACAGACCCTGTTGGGCTACGGCGTCGAAGCGGCCGGTTGGCTGCGTCCCAACCTGACCCACCCCGATCCACTCATGCGCCGCCGAGCCTCTGAGATCGTCAGCCACCTGGATGGCGTGGTCGCCGATAACGATTTTCTGGCCTTCTGCATCAGTCAACCCGAAGACCTGGATCTCGAGAAAGGCGCGTGGATGTTGGCCCGAACCCAATATCCCGAGATTAACATCGAGGCTTACCGCGCCCTGCTGGATTCGTTTGCGGACGAACTCAGAGATCGAATCAGCAAGGTCTCCGGCACCACCGATTCCTTGTTGGCCACCATCAACGAATACCTTTTTGAGACTTTGGGTTTTCGGGGAAACGAAAAAGACTACTACAATCCTGACAACAGCTATCTGAACCGGGTTGTCGATCGGCGTTTGGGCAATCCCATCTCGCTGTGTCTGGCTTATCTTTTGATAACCAAACGATTAAGACTGCCAATTGTCGGAATCGGTATGCCCGGACATTTCATCTGCCGCTTTCAGTCAAGCGTGACCGAGGTCTATATCGACGTGTTCTTTCGAGGAAAACTTCTCACCAAAGCCGAGTGCATCAAATACCTGGTTCAAGCGGGGCACGGCTATCTGGATGGATACCTGGCGCCCGTGACCCCTCGGCGAATGCTCTTGAGGGTATGCGCCAATCTGCACCAGATCTACGTTGATCTGAGTTCGCCCAAAGACGTTGCCCGGATGCAACGCTACATTGTGGCCTTGTCCAAATAATCACCGGGCGGCTTTGAGGATGGCTCAACTGCGGCAAAAACGAACAAACGCTCCTCCCAATAGATCCCGCACATCCCGTTCGATATCCATCGATGTTACAGACCAGCCGTTTTCCACCAGATTGGCGTATTTGTCGGTAAGGGCTTGGGCAAGGATGGGACGGAAGTGATCCCATTTGTAGATCAATTGGTCCAGAACGCGGGCGTCTGAATGCTGGGGGGTGACGCTCAGGCCAATCAATTCGAGCCGCATCCGGGTAATTTCATTGATAAGCGATGGGACATTGGTAAACCACCAGCATCCGAAAACATGGAGGTTCCGGAACTTGCGGGCCAGGACACACAACGAGTGCTGGGTTTCGCGGGAGAGGGTGGTTGCCAGGAATCGATTTCGGCTGAAATCGGAGCACAAGTTTTGGAGGGCCTCCATCCTGCTGGGGCCCACGCCGTCGCCCGCCAGGCGAAGGGCCGGATTTACCCCCCGCGAAACGCCCATCATCACCGCAAATGGCAAGCCGTAATCCTGGCAGTGGGGCAGGATGACCTTGGTTAACAGACTCGTGCTGAGGTCCCGGCTGGGATACTCAAAATCGGGCGGCAAGGATACCATCAGGTATTGCGCCCGGATGGTGCGCGTCCAATCCTCAAGGAATCGACGAACTTCACCGATGGTTTTGGCGGAGAAATTCGTTGTGACCTGGTAGCCCCATTCTCGGAGCCGGCCCACGGTTTCAGGCCAGTCCAGCAACAGAGGATCGATGCGAAGCCCCGAAGTGAACCGCTCGTCTCGGGTGAATCCCTCCTGCCACACGGCCCGTTCCTGATCGTCAAAGGGGGAATTAGTCATGCAAACCTTCTCGACGCCGGCGATTTCCAGGCAGTGCGTGAGGTAGTCTTCGGTTTTCCAGCGGGCAAACCATTTTCTGAGGGCGATGAGATCGCGTTTCTTCACGTCCAATCCCAGACGGTTCAGCGTCGTGACCACACCCCGACAGGCTTCGGAGATCGGTGAATGCTCGAGGAAGAGGGTGTTCCAGACAAGCTCAGCCTGCCTGGACTTCGGCAGTGCCCAGAACTCATCGTAAGGCAGTTGGATATGGCGAAACGCCTCCGCGATCAGATAGTGGTAGACCAGGAGATCATCGATTCCCCAAAGTAATAGCGGGCCGAAAGCCGGCTCATAGAGATGCGTGTGGATGTCGTAAACAGGTGTGCGGTTCACGCAGCGAGCGACTTGGGCCGACAATTGGCTCCGGTTCATGGCGGCAACAACATTTCTGGGCATAGCCAGGGCACGTTATCGGATGCCTTCCCATTGCGCCAGTCTCAATTCTGATGATGGAGAATTTTCATCCTGTTCGTGACAGGCGACAGGAATTCGTTACACTCTCGGGCGAATCTTGCGAATGAACAGCGAGCAGCTAGCGAACCGGACGATGTCCCCGGCGACCGAGGGAGACCCCCCGGCGGGTGGCGCATTCGATTTCTCCTGGCGCCGGATCTGGCGGCAGCCGCTGCCGAACATGGCGGGCGAGCCTCTGACCCGGCTGTTGCTGCGCGCCCTTTTGGGATGGCTGGGACGGTATATCGTGGATATGCGGGGACTGGAGCATGTGGATCCGTCTCGGGATCCCTTTATTCTGGCTCCCAATCACAGTCAGAAAATGGAGGCTGTCCTGGTTCCCGCAGCCATGTTCTTTTTCCGTGGAGGGAAACGCATCCATTTCCTATCCGACTGGAATTTCCGGATGATCCCGGTTCTCGCATCGTTTCTGCGACGGGCGCAGACGATTATTTTGATGAATAAATCGGCGCGGCCGCGTTTTCTCAATGTATTGAAGCCTCTGTTTGATCCCGGGGTCCCGGGTTGGGTGCGCGCCCAGGAGAAACTGCGGGAAGGCTGCTCCGTCGGGGTTTATCCCGAGGGAACCGTCAACCGGGATCCGAAGCGGTTGCTCAAGGGCTATTCGGGAGCCTCGCGGTTATCATTGATCACGCGGGCCCCGGTGGTTCCCATGGGGATCTCATTTCCGGATCTCCCGCCCGATCAGCCTATTCCCAACCGGGCTCGTATGGTGATCACCATCGGCCCGCCCATGAAACCACCCGGGATTCAAGGAGAACCTTCTCTTTCAGACGTCCGTGACTGGCATCACCAGATCATGCTGGCGATTTCAGGGCTGTCGCACAAAGAATGGCAGCCGCAAACGAAAAGGAGACTATCATGACGTTGAGACAACGCATTCACGTAGTGCGTGCGGCAAATGCTGATGACCGGCTTCATGCCCTGCAGGTCCTCAAGGCGACCTATCGCGAGGAAAAAAACTGGGTCAAGGACGAAGCCAAGGTCTTCCCTCCTGAGGATTTGCGGGATGGGCAGGTTTCCTGGTTTGTGGTGTTCATGGACGATCAACCCGTCGGCGTCCTCCGTGTCCTTTATGATCCACCTCTGGAAGCCTACCGTGAGTATGGACTGAAACAAATCCAGCCCGGCCTGGATGTCGAGGACTTTGTCCGTTCCCATCGGATTGCGGAAATCGGCCGGTTCGCTGTCCTGCCCGAATACCGCAAGTATAGCGTGGTGGTGGTGCAGTTGATGGGGGCCGCCTCGCAGGAGACTGTCTCCCGCGGTTTCAGCCATTATATCACCGACATTTTTGAAGGCGAACGCCACAGTCCGTATCATTTTCACACCCGAGTTATGGGCTTTCATGCGGTTGCCACGCACGATGTCGGCGAACTGAACTGCCCGAATCGCCGGATTACCATGATCCTGGATCTGAAGGAGGCTTATCAGCGCTTGCGCAACTCGCAGAGCTGGGCTTTCCGCATGCTGACTCAGGACTGGAACGAGGAAGCCCACAAGCGCATGCAACAGTCAAATGGCGTCGCTCAAGGGACGGGCGGCGAGGGGTGTGCGTCCGAGTCCTCCTGCGGGCAGTGACCGCAATTTTGGAGCCTGCTGATACTGGCTCCCCGCCAGCGCGAAGCTTAAGGCTTCTGCTGCAGACTGGTTATGTTAGTGCCGAATGTTCCCCATGCATGGAACCTGACTCCTCGGGAGGCGCGCCTGATCCAGGAACAAATGGCCTGTCGGGTGCTTGTTCAGGCCCCCACTTCACCGATTCGTTGGATTGCCGGTCTGGATGCCGCCTTTTCCCGGGATGGCCGTTTCTGCCGGGCAGCCGTTGTCCTTTGGGATCTCGAGGAAGGATCTGTCGTCGAACAACACCTTGCCACTCACCCCGTTCTTATCCCATACATTCCCGGGTTGCTTTCGTTTCGTGAAACCCCCGCGTTGCTGGCGGCCCTGGCTTGTTTGCGGCAACGACCGGACTTAATCCTGTGCGACGGACAAGGATTGGCTCATCCGCGTCGCTTTGGCCTGGCGTGCCACGTGGGGGTGATCTGCGATCTGCCAGCGGTGGGTTGCGCCAAGAGTCTACTGGTCGGCGATTATGATACGCCCGGTGCCTCCCGGGGATGCACTGCGCCCTTGTTGCATCGCCAGGAACACGTGGGCGAGGTGGTTCGGACACGCTCGGAGGTCAAACCTGTCTTTGTCAGTGTCGGGCATCGAATGGATCTCTCCTCCGCCGTTGACCTGGTTTTGAGTTGTGCCAAAAGGTATCGTCTGCCCGAACCCACTCGCTTGGCAGACCGCTACGTGGCCAGGTTTTCCTTGAGCGATCAAAGCCGCTAGATCAATATCCAATTTTGCCATGAAACAACCGATTTACCCAGGAAATCGAGTGTGGTCGCGTCGTGACTTTCTGCGAACTCACTCCGTTATTTGCGCTTCCTTGAGCATCGTGCCTGCTGGAGTCTTGCGCGCTACCGACCGAGTGACACCGAATAGCAAACCCGTTCTGGCCGGTGTTGGTGTGGGCGGCGTCGGCTTCGGTCAACTCCAGGAATGCGAAAAAGCGGGATTCCACATTGGAGCTCTGTGTGACGTGGATAGTGCTTACGCCCAAAAGGCTTTTGATCGTTGGCCGCAAGCACAGCGCTATCGGGATTTCCGCGAAATGCTGAACGCAGAAGGCGACAAAATCGATGCGGTCTATGTGGGAACACCTGACCATACGCACGCCCTGATTACCATCGCAGCCCTGCGTCGCAAGAAACACGTTTGTTGCGTAAAACCCCTGACCCGCACCGTTCAGGAATGCCGCTCTGTCGTCAACGCCGCCCGCCAGGCCAAGGTAGCCACCCAGGTGACTGCTTCTCCTAATACCAACGAGGCTTCGTGCCGGACATGCGAACTTATCTGGGCCGGGGCCATTGGCCCTGTCCGTGAAGTCCATGCCTGGAGCACTCGGCCGCTATGGCCTCAAGGTATGGTTCGGCCCCCAGGAGAGGACGTCATTCCCCGTACTTTGGACTGGAAACTCTGGTTGGGCCCGGCGCCTGAACGGCCTTTCAAGGACAAATGGCCCGAGGGTCACTATGCCTTGGCCCAGCTCAAATCATCCCCCGAATGGATCGCTCAGTATCGAGGTGTGTATCATCCATTCAACTTCCGTGGATGGTGGGACTTTGGAACAGGTGCTCTTGGAGATATGGGGTGTCACCATTTCAATACAGTCCTGCGTGCCCTCAAGCTGAACGCCCCTCATCATATCGAGGCTGTCGCTACCAAAGTCCTTCCGGAATCCGCTCCACTCGCATCCGTGGTCACCTATGAATACCCGGCGCGAGCCGATCAACCCGCCGTTCGATTATTTTGGCACGATGGTGGATTGCGACCCCCGAGGCCCCTGGAACTTAACGATCGCCCAATGCCTGAAGAAGGCACCCTTTATGTGGGAGATGAAGGCAAACTCCTTGTTACCTGGCAGGGATATGAACTGTTGCCCGCCTCGCGGCAGTCCAGGTTTGCTGACGTGCCGCGTGCCTTGCCTCGACGATCCGGCACTTGGGGCGAGTGGTTTGACGCCTGCCGCGGCGGTGAATCAGCTGGTTGCCACTTTGAGTGGGCGCAACCTCTGACCGATATTGTCTTATTGGGGAATATCGCTCTGCGCACCGGTAAACGCTTGGAATGGGACGCAGCTAAAGATCGATTCGTAAATTCCGATGACGCAAATCGGTTCCTCGACGAACCTTACCACAATGGCTGGTCGCTGGATCGGGTCTAGTGTGGTGTTTGGACATTTTTCGCTGAACTCTGGTCAATGACATTTATTCTTCACTTCAGTGACAATTAAAAATCACTTCGTTTG